>JGI24917J38488_100826_pt1 | contig 32943 bp, 18 predicted proteins | sample LinPfosmplate5_FD_38488 | JGI IMG/M metagenome (IMG submission 38488)
CGAGCTCGGTACCCGGGGATCCCACCGACAGTTCTTGTCTGGTTGCTACTTCACAGTGCCAAGGTTTCGTTGAAACTGAAATTGGTTGCACATCGGCTGTCAGCGGAAAAGCAAGCAAAACTTGTGACGCAAACATCGACCTTACGAAAACGCACGGGTACTGCGAATGTGGAGGAAACGAAATAGTATCGACTTGTGAATTGCGAGACATACTGCCCAATGATAAGACAAGTGTAAGTTGCGCAGAAGTCTGTAAGTGCCAGACTAACCGTACCACCTGTGCAGGGCAAAACGAACGATGCTCTTGTGACGTAGAGTACAAATTCATACCCGGCAAACCGGACTGGATCATTAACAATCCCCAATTTGAAAATTCCAAATGTGTCTACGGTTTCGGGCCAATAAACGCTGACAAAGAGGCTTGGAAAGGCAAAACGGCAACCGCCTGCGGAAGGAAATACGTGCATTCTTATGGCCGCGAAACAACGTGGATCGTCATCCTTTTCACTTTTGCAATCTTCATTCGTGTAATGCTCCAAGTGTGCCAAATATATTGGGGCTGCACTGAAGACGACCTGCGACTGAAAATCTTATTTACTACCGAAACGTTTATGAGAATTTTCAGCCTCTGCAAGTACGGGTTGAAAGCAGTGAACGACGCAATCGATAATGAGCACGAGCAAGGTTGGCCATGGCTAATTGCGCTCATAGACTCGATATTCACCTCTATTGCCACACTTGGCATTTCGTATGGAGCAGACCCTTTCCCAGAAACAAGTAAAGGACGTTTTACTTTGCTCTTCCTTTGGATCAGTGCAATTCGCGAAATTGGAAAATGCCTGATCAAGATAAAGACATCGGTTCAAAAGAAACAGTGGTATGTCACTAAGAAAAGTAAGCACGTGGAATGTTGCGGGAAAACCATTCGCTGGTGTTTGGTAAGCTACGAAGAAGAAGAACCGGCGAAAGCTTAAATAAAAATGTAATAATTGAATTTCGTAAAGAGTGTAATGAAATTTAAAAAAAAAAGACCGGGAGGAGATATTTGTTCTTGAACTCTGACATCCCTTTTTTTCTTTTTATACGAAGCTAAATTTAATTACTTAAATAACAGCCAATTTTCTTGTTTTTATATTATCAGGTTCCGACGGGCTAGCCAACGAACCCCGGATATTGCACCGCCGATCGAAATTATCACAATCGACCCTCCCCCGACATCTCAACCCACAGATAACAACCCCTCGACCAATTTACAAGACAGACAACGAGCACCTAAACAACAAATAAGCCGCTGCTTGGAAAATGGTACAAGGATTAATTTATCTCTGAGTGAGATATCGGATGAGGAAGTTGATTACGGTTCATATGCAAGCAATGTCGATTTAGATATCGCGCCGGGTTCATGGTCTCCACTATAAAAAAAAATGATGATTGACAACCATCAATGAGACGAAATTACAGAATCAAGTTAGGATTAGGGTACGACGAAGCTAAATTTAATTACTTAAATAACAGCCAATTTTCTTGTTTAAAATATTATATAATAATAATTCTCAAACGATCACGTAACATTTACATAGGAATTTTCGAAATAATATGATCATTTTTGCGTTTTTTTGGCATCATAATATAACCCTAACCCTAACTTATAATATCGAGATGGATGAGATGGGGAGGAGAGTCAGTTCAAAAAAAGTGTTCAATATTATATTTAGATCTGCTGACGAGAATAATAATACCGGTACTATATACTCTTGATATTATCCATAAAATAATAAAATAAAAGGAAGGGAAGGCAAGACAGGAGGAAGGGGAAGGGAAGACCATCATATCATATAATGCAATTAAAAAACATTGAAGTGCCTTTCTTCATGAATAATAATAAGTGGGGGGGATTAACAAAAATTAACATAAGAACAGCATCGACGACATTTTTGGAAAAAATCAATCTCGGTCAGTATTTCGGCCATTTTTACCGCCCTTAAATTTGTGATGATTTCATCATCAAATGATTTATTTTTTTACTCCACCACACAAACACGCAATATCACACGAATAATTATTGTACGGTACCCGTTGAACTCATTCCCACCGGTTCAATAGGTTGTACGGTATCATTCATACAAACTTTATTTTTTTAGTCCTGAATGAAACATTCAAGACACCATTCATTTAATATCTAAAGAGGGCGGCTTACTATATTGGTCAACATTTTATTGATTTTTGCCCGCCGCCAGCGCTCCACCGTCGAAGACTCGCCGTGCCCGCCACCAGCGCTCCACCGTCGAAGACTCGCCGTGCCCGCACGTGAGCCTCGGCGGGATAAGGTCGCCGACAGGGCGGCGGCGCGTACGCCTTCAGCGATCCTGCGAAGGCGGCGGTCGCCCAAAAAGACCGAACGCTCGCGGGGCGGGCGGGTGGCGGCCTTCACGAAACGATCGACCGGGCGGTGCCGATGGGGGCGCGGTGCGCCAGGGGCAGCCTTGGCCCCGCGCGGACGGTGGTGGACGGCGCGAACGTTTGAAAATGGCCCGTGCGCAACCCGTTGTTGGCCAAATGAATATAATATAAGAATAGCATAGCATATAATGGTACGTTCATATATTACTGAAGACGATTTTCTAATATCATACAAATTATATAATATACGAATAGCATGGATTGCAATGTTACGTAATGTAATGCTGAATATTAAAAACGTTAAGGAATTATATAACAATTTGCAGCTCTTAAAATATCAGTGTCCCCCCCCAATAAGGACACATCATTGTTAAACATAATAGATTCTTCTGTTCTGAGTTACCCCGGTAGTAGTAGATGCTCTACCATATTAATATACGGTGGAGTTTGTGTGTGCGTTCGGACCTTCAAAGTATAATAAGTTGCACAATGGAAAAGTACAAGTCTGTGTATTCGTTGCAAAACTATGAGAAAACCAACAAATTGAAAAAGGAAATTTAAAGATCATAAAGTAACAACAAGAAAAGAATTTTTACAGAACATACAACATGAAAATCCAAAGCATTGCAATGTACGCGTTGGCAGCCATTGCCACGATTACTGGCCAGGCAGAGGCTCGGCTTGGCGAGGGCCGTCGGCTTGGCGTTGTGAACGCATGGAATGCTGGTTGGGCCAGGCACTATGCTGCTGGAGGGCCCACGCCCGGCCAAATGGGCCAGGCCTACCAGTATGGTCGTGCCATCTCTTCCGGAATGGGCGGTGCAGACATGATGGAAGAAGAAGCAGGGACGTTTAGTCCAGGCGGGCCTGCCCCTATACCGTCATGGATGGGGGACGAAGAAGCAGGGACGTTTAGTCCAGGCGGGCCTGCCCCTATACCGTCATGGATGGGGGACGAAGAAGCAGTGACGTTTGACGATTTCGAAGCGATCGGCAGTTACGAAAATGGCCGTAGCATGCAAGAATGGAATAACCGTAACCGGTTATAATAAGTCTAATGTAACCCCTGGAAGGGTTCGTGCTTCCCTTCCTTCTGAGTTCATTGAAAAGAGTTTTCAATATGTGTGCATGCACACGATTTTTGACACTAGGGTTGAATTACTTCCTGTAGTCGAGCTATATTTATAATATTGGCAGGTTCTTACACAGTTTTGAACAGGTTTGATTAAAGTATCGGTGTGAAAAACGTTCTTCACTGAACCATTCGCAACAACTTGCTCTTGCAGACACTGTGTTGGAAAGGGTCCGCGTTTCCCATTTTGTTCGGTAAATGGTGCAGCGCTGTTACGGTTTGTTTTCCCCCAGGTACCCTGGACTTTTGGTTATTTTTTTTCAAAAATAGAAAAAGAAGCGTTTGCGCCAAACTCTCGTGCCCAAATATGCAAAGGAAGCTTTGTAGTTACAAAATTGTGGAATGGTATGTGTGGTGCCGTTTCCACTTGAAGTGTTTCTCTTTTGTTATTAAAATTTATTTTACATGTCGGACTGTATTTACCTGTTATTACTTTCCTCCATCATCATTCATTTTTGTTTCTTGTCGTCTTCATTTCAAATTTGAACACGATCCAATCCTTCCTATAGGTATATACTTATTAGAATACTTCCAATGGTATTCACCTGGCTCCGGTTGGGGTTTCCGGACTCCTCGTAGTTAGGGTAATTATACCGCGAAAATGAATCTACTCAGCTTTTGTTCATTAAAAACTTTTTTTTAAAAGCAAGAAAATTGGCTGTTATTCATTTATTTATTTTTCTTCAAAATTAATGACGTAACTTATCATAGCTTACTCCTCCTCGTAATTTAAAAAAAAACAAATTATATAGTATGTTTTAAGTAATTTAATACGTGTTTATAAAAATTTAACCATAAAGTTTTTAAAATTTGTCCTTTTTCACATGTACCCTTCCTCAATCAGAACAAGTTGCTCCAGATCCTGGTACAACTGTTGATAGTTTGGCCCCAGCAAGTTCTGCATCGCAATCGCAAACACAGCCTCGTCCTCTTCGACCCCATCTTCCCCACGCTCACACCTACGATATCGTTCTTGTACAACGCCAAAGGCTGCCTCGAAACGGACATCTCCTAAAATACCCATGCACCTATCCCTAATGTTTTCCCGTCTAAGTTGGATTTTTCCTACATAATTTGATGGCGGGGGCACGTTATCATTTATGGCGCTTTGCGGATTTTCATCGAGATCCCCACCCTCGTCATCCGACGATTCGCTATAGTCATCGCTGTATATTTCGAAGGCGTCAACTTCATAGCCGTAAGGGCTATCGATACGCTCATCGCTGGTCTTCAGCGCGGTTACTTTGCTAGGACTAGGGGACGCAATGGGGATTTCGTCGTATTTAGACTCGTGTTCTTCGCTTATAGGGCGGTCCAACCCACGAATAGGGCGTTCCCCCCCCCGAGACTGTAGGAGCGTTTTCCTAAGGGTGTTGCATCGCTGGGTTGCCATCTTCAATTCCTCCTTCAACTCTTCTTCCCTGTCTTGAAACGCTTCTTCGTCGTCGTCGTGGTCGTGCTGTTCGTCCGTGGCGTCAGTCACTTCATCAGTACCGATATCGTCGTCTTCTTCCAGGGATTCGTTGATTTCCATATCGTCACTGTCGTCAAAAATAGGGTGGTCTTCATGCAGCCGGGTGTTCGCCATAATGTCTTCAATAATAACACTCTCGTCAGCATCGTTCTCTTCGTCTTCATCGCTGTATTTTGACCCTGGCATTTCTGCAGCTATCGCCAAATCCCCGTGTCTCCTCATTGCCTCGTCGGCCAGTTCTTCGATTTCAGTTGGTTTCTTGGGAGAAGGGGAAAACAACGGTTGCGATGGCGACGGCGTTAAGGATTGGATTTTCTTCAACGCGGGTTTCACCGCACTTCCAGACGTCATGCGCTGCTCGATGGCCTTCTCTTTCGCGCGTTGTCGGTCTCGCAGGACGTCTTCGCGTGCAGCAGCCAATTGGCGACGAGTTTCTTCGTCCTTCGCCCGCTGCCGTTCGCGCTTTCGTGCTAGAACTTGGTCCCGTGTCGACAGCACCGCCTTGCTGTCATCTTCTCCGTACCCTCGAGAATTGGTATCTCTTCTGGCTTGCACCGCTGCCGGCGACGGCGGCGGAGACGGAGTTCGAGCTCGGTTCCGTCGTGACGGAAAAACAGACCTTATTACAGCCCCTTTGGCCCCCTTTTTGTTTCCTTGCATTTCATCCTGCTCTTCCTGTTTGCTGCTCCAAGCTTCGTTTCTGGAGAGCTCGCGCCGGTCATTTCCCTGCAACGCCCTGCGCTTGTCCTGCACAGGCTGCGTCTGTGGCTTTTTCGCCGCTACAACACTCTTCGCATCGCTTGTGGACTGCACTGCCGCCGTCTGTGCAGCCATACGGTTACGCCGCTGCTGCTCAACCATTCTGCGGCGCGCTTGTATGCCTTCGTCCTTGGATTGCTGCGCTCTGCGCTCTACTTCCTTCTCGGCTTCGCGGCGCTCTTTTGCCTTCTTGACAGCAAGTGCCATCTCTTCCTGCCGCTTCTTCTCCGCTTCACGAAGCTGCTTTTCCCGTTTCCGTTCGGCTTCGCGCTCCTCTTTTTCCACAAGTAGTTTAGCCTCCCGCTTTTTCTTCGCTTCCTCTAACATCCGGCCCATTCGGTCGTTCTCCTCTTTCCACTTCATCTTGAGTCCGCGCAGGCGGTCCTCTTCGCCCTTCTTCCGCTTTGCCGCCAACGCCTTTTCTTTTTTCCGGCGCTCGTTGAACCGCTCCCGTTGCGCCTTTTGCCTCGCGTCCCAATTGTCAAGCTCTCGAACGCCCTGCTGGTCGTCCGACACGTCCTTGCACTTGCCCTCTCTTTCGTCTCTTCGCACGGCGCGGTACCGTTCTTGGCGATCTTTCGCTCGCCGCTCTGCCTGTTCCTGGTTTCGCCGGGCGTCGTCGGCCAAGCGCTTGCGGCGTTCACCCTCGAGCTGCTTCGAGCGCTCTCGCGCGATGGCGAGCATGTCGTCTTTTGAGCGCGGCATGCCCGCGGTGGGGCCCGCTCGAACAGGGCCTCGCGGTCGATCTCGAGGTTGGGACGGTGCCTTCTTTGCGCGGTGGTAGCGCTGCCTGGCTGCCCTAGCAGCGCCTGCCCCTCCGCCGCCAAGCCCGTACCTGTTTCCTGCCATTCGGTGCTTTCTATCTTCCGCGCGCCGCTTCACGGCCAAGCGTTGCTCCCTCTCTTTGCGCAACTTGCCCAGGGCCGCTTTTACGGCGCGTTTGCGCTCCTCCTCCCGCCGCAAGGCCGCCAAGCGCTCCCGCTCTTGGCGTTTTTTCTCCTCTTGCCGCCGGCTCCGAGGGGGTTTAGCACCGCGGACGCGGAGTTGTTTGTTCTCGTTCTCTCTCCCCGAAGGGACGCTGCGGGAATCATCGTCTTCCATGATTTCGTTCCCCGTTTTGATGGCCTTGCGCACGACGCTGTCCAAGCCGAGCGACTTTAGCTGCGCGATCAGCGACTGGGCATCCCGGGCGGCGTTGCTGTCCAGTCTGCTCATGGTCTGGCCCAAGTTGTTCCCGGCCACTTTCATGACGGCCCGGCGAACCACCATGGTGCCGTCCCCGATGTTATTCTTTGGTCGAGATACAATGTCGGACATAAAATTCGCGATGTGTTTTTTGATTTTCGGGTTGCGAAGCGTCTCGTGGATCGAAGGGCGGGACGAAGGGTGCTTGGACAGCATTTTCTTGATCAGCTCACGGGTGCCGCTGCTGAACTTTTTGTCGACGGGGGGGTAGTACCCGCGAAGAATTTTGGACGACAGGCCGTTAAGCGAGTTCGCGTCGAAGGCGTGCTTCAAAGTGCAAAGCTCGTAAAGTATGCAGCCCAACGCCCATATGTCGCTCTTGTGGTTGTAGGGCTGGTTCTTGAACAATTCAGGAGACATGTAGTACGGGGTGCCGATGCAGGTCTTTGCAAAATCCATCGTGCCTTCGAGCACTTTCGATATTCCCAGATCCCCCAGAACGAGGCGCCCGTTCCCGAGTAGAAAAATGTTTTGGGTTTTCAAGTCTCTGTGCAATATGTTGTTCTCGTGCATCGCATGCAGACCGAGGCTTATTTGGACGAACCAGTTCAAGACCTGGTCCTCCCGAAAGCGGCGACCGGTGCGAGACTGCTGCTTGACGCGGTCGCTGAGGTCGCCCCCGTCGCAGTACGTCATGACTATACAAAGCTGGTTTCCACGTTTTGCAAAAAAAGAATCTTTGAACCCAACGATGTTCGGGTGCGACAACCGCTGCATAAGCTTCACCTCATGCCTGCACGCTTCCCTCTCTTTCTTCGGTATGTTCGTCAGCTTGATGCACTTCATGCAGTAGTGTTTCTTTTCCTTCGTATGGCGCACCAAATAGACTTTCCCAAAGGACCCCTTCCCAACCGACCGAATAACCTTGTACTCTTCAACACCCATAATACTTCTTTAACCTTTCTTTTTTCCTTTTCGTCAGTTTGAATGAGTTGAATTGAATGCCTTTTCTTTCTTCTTCTTCTTTTTCATTACTTAATCTTTCTGATCATGGTTTATTCTTCCTTTTTTTTTGTAAATACAAATTCGTATTATCTGTAATCAACATTCAATCAATTATTATGACAAAAAAAAAAAGTCAAACAACAAATAATAATCAAAAAATAATAATAATCAAAAAAAAAGGAAATTGATTCATATGGTGTGACGACTATGGTATTAATATATTTTTTATAACAGCAAGAAGAAGAAGAAGAAGAGGTCTATCAAAAATTTAATTAAAAAAAACATAGTACTGTATCTATTAAATGACATAAAGTATATGTAATATTATACTTATATATTCTATTAAAATATCTATACATTTAATGTACAAGAATAGGAAGAGACTACGAAGTCAATCAAAAAAAGAAAGATCAACATAAACACAGCATTGCCATGAAGAATTCAAAATAAAAAAGAGTATTTTTTTTAATACTACTGTGTGTTAAATTATATTATACATTAAATACATAGAAAAACCAATATAAGGAAGATTATAGAAGAGACAATATAAAACGATATATATATTTAATATCCTTTACATATTATTATAATAATGTATAGTATAATACTGTATAATACATTATTAATATAGAACAAAGAGAGGTAACAGAAGTGAAATAGTTTCAAGAAGAGATTTTAGAGAGCATATCGTGTAATAACTAACTAATTAAATACAAAGGATTACCATTGATTGATTTTAGATTTTCTGTGAAAGACATTTTCGATTAGTACGGTGGTAGGTAGGTGGGTAGTATAACCGTACAAATAGAATAAATAGCTACGAATAGCAAAGGCCTCCATTCCATTCCATTCTGCTGCCGTTGAAAGTTTCAGTCATATTATATTGTACATTAAGAACAAGAGAAAGGAACAAGGAAGAAGAAGAATCCGGAAGAAGAAGAAGAACTAAAAAACTTATTTTTTTTATTTTATTTTTAAATACACTGTATTTTTACAATGTACTGTAGACTGTAGTAAAATACAGTATTAATTGTTTTTATTGTTATACTGTCTAATTATTTATTATTAATAATAATTTAAAAACATGAAACCGTGTTTTTTGTTTAATTATTATATTAATCCTTAAATAATACACAATAAAATATAAGTGCCCAACAATCCCCAACAATAATAAAAAATAATCACATCTTTCAATTTTAGAAGAAGGGCGTAGGTATCTTACTTAGGATAGCAACACAATTTATATAAAAAACTGTTTTGCATCTTGGGAATTGTTTCCTGTTCATGTGTCTACGGAATAGAGTAAATGGCAATTCTGTAGGCAGACCCTGACATTTGTGTGTGTGTGCCGGTCGGCGTAGCGGGTGTCCGTGAGACACACAGTAAGAGGTAATATGGACCGCTGCCCTACTTGCGACAGCGCAGAATTCTCTGTTGACGAGAGCGCGGGAACTCGCACTTGTCTTGTATGTGGTGAGCTTACTGAAGGGTTTCAGTTGCAGGTTGTCGAGGAAGAAGTGCAGGGGGGCTTCTTTCGTCTATTGTCCCAGTCTCAATCCCAATCGCAGAACGTATCGCCCCAACGGAACGTTTCCACGGGCAGTGGGCCAGGACGGGGAGCGGAGCACGCTCCGAGGCACAACGAAAGGAAAAAGGGGAAACGCCGAGGAATAAGGTTGGCGAAAAGGCACGTCGACGAAAATGCATACCTCCTTGCAATGCAGTGGATTTTAGACAGACAGACGGATGACCTCGTGCGCAAATGCAACGTGAACAAACGGGTGAAGCGGACGGCCCTGTCGTTGTGGGCGAGGTATTTGGACGCGACGTTTGCACACGGAATAGACCTGGTGGACTCTTTCTTGGCTCACCGTTTTGCAAGAGAAAGTGCGTTTGAAGTGAGCTTGCTGAGGAAATGGCAGTTGGAGCATGGGGTGGGCCAAATGACAAGTGAGAGCGAGGGAAGCGTCCTTGGTTACCACAGCGACAGCAGTACGTATGAGATGGGGTTTCTGGGCGTATCAGATAGCGACTCGGTGATGGCATCAGACAGCGACTCGGTCAAGGGAGAAGCAAACGGCCCGAGCGCATTTGTGAACCGCATGAACAGCACGAATGCCCCGCCCGAACCATCAATGGCTTTGATGCTGGGCATATGTTACATTTCATGCATGCTGTGGAGGGAGCCTATCTTACCCACAGACATAGAGAGATGGGCCGACAACGGGACGTTAATGTACTGGGTGGCTTACTCATCCATGCCCGAACAAATGCAGGACGCCGTAGCGGATGGAAGGCAGTTTTTTGAACCAGACCGTTACAAGAACGGCCCGACAAGGTGGCGCACGTCTGCAACAGTGAAAAAACAACAGCGGCATGCGGAAAACCATGTGATCGTTCTGCATGCTCGAGAACTAGCAGCAGCGCTGGGAGTGGAGTTGCCCGTCCCTAATTTCCCACTCATCGCTGTTCGTTTATCTTATCGGTTGGGGATCCCTTCCATTCTAGCTCAAACGGTGGCACTGGCCTGGTGCAATCTAGCGGCCACCGACAACTTGGTGGTCCTCGGCCAAGCACGGTCAAACCGCAGGACATGCCATAGAGCATTATCAATTTCGTTTTCTTGTCTGCTGAGTCTGTGCATTTTTGAATTTCAAGATAATTGGAGAGATTGGGTCGCAACAATGCCAGAGAATAAGTTGCAGGGCCACGTGGCGTCGTTTCTAGAACGCGAGGCAGAAGAGGATGGGCCCCGTGCGGATTTGTTTGCTGCGGAAGAGAGTACCGTCGCCGTTCCCTGGACACTTCAGGAGGTGTCTGCATTGCCGCAGTCTTCGCTGGATCGGTTTTTAGAATTCGTTGGGGGGCAGGTGAGTACTGTGCAAGGTTTAACAATGCCGCAACTTTCACTGCAGTCGTACGCTGTGTTGACTTCCAGGCTTCCCACTAAACCTTCCAGTAGCAAACCACCTCGAAATTTATTGGGTCATGCACCCAGTGCCACCGACGACGAGGTAATTGGGCCAAAAGCAGAAGTCCGAAAACGGAAGAAGAAGATTCAGAAGCGCACTGTAAATAAGTGGTTTGTCGGCCCCCGACTAAAGTACCCGGTCCACGACTTGAGGCTGCTTTTGGACTACATTGGGAGCAGTGTAGGAGAGGATGCGGTCTCTTTGCGGAAAATGTTCAAGATCGTTTCGAATCTAACTGCCCGCCGAACTGCCCCTGGCAGCCTGAACGTTTGGTCGAACGTTTTGCAGAGTTCGTACAACTGCATTGTTCGGGATGCCATTTAGGGTTCGAGGTGTAACATGTGTCTGGTTTGGAATTTTTAAAGAGTTAGTACGGCCCTTGCAAGACTTCCTTGTACTGTACGAAGTACAAAATAACAAAAGTAAACGGGTAAAAAAAAACATTACAAGTAATGTTCATAAATTATGATTACAAATTACAAAATACTTTAAGTGCTGTGTGTGTGTACATATCATATCACAACATTATATTTGTGATGATTGACAATCATCAACGACGAAACATACACTATATAATTTGTTTTTTTCATATAACAGCATTTATTTTGGTTTTTATCATGTATGATATCGTCAAATTTTAGTAAGCAACGCAAATGCGACCTCCTCCTCATAATCGTTTTCATACGAAAATGCCGTGGGAGAAGGTACAGCGCACCACATTGTGGTTGCATTAGCATGTTTAACTCGCTCACGTTTCTTTTTTCTTGTGAGAGAAACGAAACGAATTTGTTTCCCACCACTGCGCAGCTTGTTCTTCACTGAATTTACTGCGGTCAAAATATATTGCCACAGCTTCCTCTTTCGAAGTGTCTTCGTGACGGGCCATCAACAAAGAAACACCTTTTTGGATCGTGCCCTTGTCACGTTTGCGGTAGAACGAGTCAAACGCAAACTTCGTCGGACTCTGAACGACGAATTTTCCTTTCAGGTCATTGGATCCTGTTTCGTCGAAAAACTTGATTTCTTTTGGTGGGGAAGGAGAGACGATTGCAGCGTTCTGTGGTGCCGCAGGGGGCACTTTGACCGTTTCTGAAGCGCTCGCTGCTGGACTGGCGGCCTCTTTCGGCGCAGCCTCCTCCTTCACCGGCACAGGGGCTGACGATTCCAAAGCTTCCATGTCGAGCTTCAAGTCTGGATTCACTCCAGTGCTAATTTTTGCAGGAGGAGCATCATTACCAACTTCTACAAGTGTGTCTGCAGACGCGGCCGCGCCGACCTCCCCCGCAGTCAGGCCGTGCTTACTAGCTGCGTCCGTGCCTTTCAGCATGTTTGTGCAAAGGTCCAGGAGGGACGGTTTGGTGGGCGCGCTTTGCTTGGTGGATCTGCTGCTACGGCGCGCTGCCTTTTTTTTCGTCTGCTTTTTCGTGACTGATTTCTTTACTTTGTCCCAGTTCTTTGTGGCTTTGCTGGAGGACGTGTCTTTGGTCGTCGACGCCGCAGGTTTGCCGCTGCCACCAACAATTGACCTGCACTCGTCCAAGAGTGAGCTTCCGGTAGATTTTTTCTTTTCGTCCTTCTTGTCCCCAGCCGTCAGTTGGGTGCCACCAAGTTTGCTCCGCACATGGTTCCATCGGCTATTGCTTTTCTTCTTTTGGCTGGCCAAATCGACTTCTTTCTGCTCTGCTTCTGCTTTCATTAACCGCTTTTTCTCCAACTTTTCTTGCCTAATTTTCTGGAAGTGCGCGTTTCGCTCCAACATGCTCATCTTTGAAATGTCTATTTTCTGCTTGTCCGGTTGAGGAGCTTCTACGATTTTTTCTTTAATGGCTTTCGCGATCGTATGGTTCGCTCGTTTTTGCAAGTTCCTTTGGCTTGGGACGCTTCTGTCAGTCAAAGGCCTTTGCGGGAGTTTGTTCTTGGCATTCCTCTCGTTTGCCTCGTCTTCGCTAGAGGGCTGACTAGAGGGCCTTTGGCTGAGGGCCTTGATGGCGTTAATGCTTGACCCAGCAGCTGGTTCTTGGTCTGCCGCCACCATCGCTTCCTTTGCCATATTCATCGCACTATTTTTCAACTCTGTGATCTGCTTGCTCAAATCTTCTACTCTAGTCTGAAGGGAGGCCTTGGACACGGTTTCCTGCACGAGCAACCGTCTGAGAGACTCCGCGCTCATCTTTTCGACCGACTTGGTGGAGATTGTTTTTGAGTATTCGATCCCTCCTAGTATGGTTGCCAGGTTGGCCATTTCAGCTTCCAACGGAATCTCTGCAACACTTTTCATCTCTTCGTCTAGCCCTGGCACGCCAGACATCTCTACCACTACGTGCTTCCAGCAACGGCTTCGCAGCGACGCGTTTTCATCGCCACGCTCAAGTTGTTTCTTCACGAAATTGACGGACTCGCGTGAAATTCCTAACAATAGTGGGTTGCACCGCAACCAGTCCAGGACCATCTCCTTCTTTTCTATCCACCAGTCTCCGGCTTCCGTTTGCTCGCTACCGTTTTCATCCGTGGCCGCTTTGTTCGTTGCCTGAGAATTTCGACGGTAGTTGCTCTTTGCGATTCCACCTCTAGTAAATTTGATCCCTCCCTGAGGAGTCCTGGCCTTGAGGGGAGAAGTGTTCGTCGAGTCGGATAAAGTATTCGACATGCTGTATCGTTTTCAAAGCCTGTGTGTACGTTGTTGCGTCTCTGTGCGTCAAACAAGGTACCGTTTCGTTCGTTCCCTTTCTTGTTTCAACCGTTGTATCTAAATCTAATATAAAGCAACGCTCGCGATTCTTTTATGCGTTTTCTGTTTAAATTGTCTTCACATTTCAGTTTTTTCATTGAATGTTTTTATTCATTTTATACGTCAAACTATGGTACCTGTGTTGATATAATAGAATGAAAAGAAGAAACAAACAAACAAACGATCATCAACCGGCGCCGGCAACAACAACAACGGTGCGCCGCGGCGGATCGTTATTTTTACTACAAATAAAGAGTGCTGTGTAGTGGTAGTCAACCACCACCGTTTTCTTCTTTTTTTCTTTTTTTTTTTCTGAAAAAAAAAAAAAAACTACTGAAATAAAACAACCGCAGGTGCTGTTCTTTTTCAATGCTATTTAATGTTTAAAAAGTTGTTTTACCATTATTGGAATAGCTAAATAAAAGTAATATAAAAAAGCCAATAATAAATAAATAATAAAAAAAGAATAATAATATTTTCAACACCAAGGCAGCAATAGGGAAATAACAGGGAGGGTGATAAACAAAAAAATACACTTCTTCTTTGCGAAACCACCAACAACAACAAAAACCCATTTTTTCTTTTTTTTTCTTCTTCTTCCAAAAAAGAAACACGAATAATTATATACTACTATATATGGATATAGCATTGTATTTGTATTATTATTGTACTTAAATATACCATTGTTGTATTTCAATTGTTTATATTATCCTATCTAATTAGTAATTGTACACAGACACAACATCTTAATTAAAACAAATTTACTGGACTTCTTAAAAGTTTTTTAAGACAGGGAAATACAACCAAGTCATTTTGCCATTAAATTATTTCAACAATATCACAATGTACTGAAATTGAATCGTAAATTCGCGCACCTTCAACGTACACAAGGAAGGAAAGGAAGGACAAGGTGGGCATCAGCAGAAGGAACTGGAATACATTTATTGTATTTATTTATATGTATTACATTATTATAGGTTATAGGCTGGCTATACAACTTAGTCTATTAATATAGAAATAGCATAAATCATGGGCACCATACTCAACCACCGACCGTTGGAAGAAAACCCCTTTGTTTTTTATTGTCACTGTATACTATATACTACTAACGACATTCTGGAGAGGAGCCTATCAAATAATAAAATAAATAAAAAGTATAGTATAAGAAAATGCGTATATGTTACCTATTAAAATATAATAAATATTATAGTTATAATACAGTATCATAGAAGAAAGACAGAGATACGAGGAACGAGGACTCCTCCAACAAAAATGAAATTATTTTATTTTAATAAAAAAAATAAATAATTAAAAAATTTTGAATCCACATATTTTAATAGCGCTTTAGTAAGACTTCTGATATTATAAGGATGTATTAAAGATAAACAATAAAACGCAACATTATAATATAATTAGTAGGCAATAAAGTATTAAATATAATGTTAGAATAGTATACCTTACTTATTGAAAGGCCGACAATTTTATTCCGTGAATATTCATCGAAAACAAACAAATGAATTTCCTATTTAAATTGAATATAGTAGGAGGAGAGAACTACTGGTATTTAGATAATAATAAAAAAAAAGAATACCTCTTCTGTTGTTAACTACTACTACAACGACTGTGAGAAGAAAGTAAACAGTAAACACAGAAAATAACAAAATGTTTATATACAGTTTAGTGGTTCGAGAAGAGGTTTGAATGGAAGAAGACGAAGAAAATTAAAATCTGACATACTCATTTAACAAAAGAAGATTGAGACGAATAAAGATTTTCTGGTTTGGGAACAATTGAAGAGCGTTTCGTATTTCCATTGTGTTTGCAATCCTACGCGTAGTCCTATATGGCGACTGAATCTAAAAGTGGTGGGGACGGAGCCGGTTCCTCAAGTTCGAGTGCAAAGGTATCGTTCCAGATAAAGAAATGGAACGCGGTGGCGTTTTGGAGTTGGGACATTTACACGGATACATGTGCCATATGTAGAAACCCCTTGCACGGCCCCAGTATTGAGTACCAAGCGAACCCATCGCCTGCGTTTGAAGCTGGCCTGTCTATTGCGTTTGGTTGCTGCGGCCACGTCTTTCATCTTGACTGCATCCAACGGTGGCTTAAAACGAGGAACGTCTGTCCGTTATGCAATAAAGAGTGGGAATTTGCGAAGATTGAGAAAATACCTGGGTTCGGTGATGCCACGGGCGATAGTGCCGGCAAGTCGTAGCAACTTCTAGTAGTTTTTCACGTTGTTGTATTTTTTCCGGACGACAAATACCGTAGTTTTTTAGTTTTGAAGCAAGCGTTCTTCTGGCGGGGTTGCAAATGCACCTCCCTCCTCCGTGCAATGAACGCACGCGCACACCTTGGTTTTAATAGGGTTGAGAGAGAAGAATAAAACATATTTAACTTTTGTCTCTCTTTACGTGCATACATGCGCATTATTAATGATTAAATGATCTACACCAAGTTGAAAAATCCTACGAACAACACGCCCCTCCCGTGCGCTTGTTCTCATGTAAATCTATACTGCTTCTCAACTTGGTCTTTGAGCGTTTGGGCCGTCAGTCTGGTGGAGGCTCGAGTCTTTCGGCTTTTCCTGTGTCCATTCGGCCGGTAGCGCTTCATTAATTTGTGCAACGGGTTGCCGTCGAAGTCCAGTTCCTTCTCGTACATAGGAAAACCATATTGGAGAACAAATTGGTCGTTCACCTCGACCTTAGAACCGCCCGCGTTACCAAGGTCCAAGCGGCCCGTCGCTGGTGGCTTCATTTTCGCCGGCCCCGGCGTGGTCCCCACCGGGGGGGGGGCGGCTGCGCGTTTCAGCAGCAGAGAATCCTCCGCTACACGCTTCCTGCTTTCTTCAATGTCGTCTCGAAACCGTCGAAGTGCATGCGCCGACGGCCACAACGTATCTCCTGAGCGTTTGCGCTCATACGAATCCATTTCCTTCTGGTACGATTTGTTTGGAGACCAGCAGTGGTCTTGAACCCACGTGCGTGATTTCGTCTCCGCGTACTCCTTCGACAGCCCCGCTTTGGAACTGATACGGTACATGAATGGCCATTGCTGGCCCGCGAGCATGAGCATTTTCCGCGATTCATGGTACGCAATACCTGACATTTGCTTATGAGAGCTGTCCAACGACTTGTCCAGCGTGTATTTGACCAATTCTGGAAAACTCGCGGATGACTTGGAAAAGTCTGTTTGAATAATATTCTCGGAGGTCTTCGCAGAGCGGGCGCCGCTCTCCTTCCCGTCGTCAAAGTACAGCCAGCCAACCACGTCGCCGGTGTCTATCAATATCCGCGCGACCGCATGGCGCCCTTCTACATTTGCATATACAATACCGTCCGCATACTCTAGTTCCAACATACCCCTCATAAGATCATCCCCGTCTTTTACAAGAATCGTGCCAAGCATGTGCATCATTCTATCCAGGATAAAAATAGTCTCCGTCCCGTCCGACACATAAATTACGTTTTTGTTTCGGTCGTAGGTCATCCCACGGACGGTAATGGGGCCGCCCGGGGGCAGGACCAGGAAACTGTTCTGTCGTGAAACCGACAACTTCGGCTTGGGCCCTCCGGCCTTGCCCCCCCCCTTGGCCGGCGCCTTCTTCTCTTCTTTGGCCAACGTTGTCGGTTCAAAAGTCAACCGATTGAACAGCAAAACTTTGTTCGATTTGTGCTGCCCCACGTACAACACATTTCCTAGCATGCATATGCCTTCTGCAAACTGCCCTGGCAGTGGCCGTGAAAATTTGATCTCTCCGGTACGGGAATCAATTCTCCGAAGAGACGACCCACTGTAGCTTCCAGTGGACTCGATGATATCCGGGTATGAGGACCCCGTGAGCCTTTTACTGCTACCATCGCCGACCAGGCCCCGTTTTAAACCAGGCACTGGATCGTAAACAATACTTTTTGTCATTGCAGAAATATCGTGCTTTATTTTGCCCAGGAGCTGTGGTCGAAATACAGGGGTAGGCGCTGCCGACGGCGTCTTCTCCTCCACACCAACGGTGTCTTTACCGTGCCGAAAATAACTCTGCATCTGCGCGTTCTCCGCCGTTTGTACCGGAGCGCGAAACGCGCCGTACGGAGTTATCAACAACCTGGAGCGATTTTTCGTCACGTGTTCATAGTTTACCTTGTCCCCGTCTATTGTTATTCTATTGCTTCTTTTCAGCGGTTTTGGCCCCTTCTTCCCCGGGACGTCAACTCCTCCTTCCCCGCGTTGGGGCAAGGCCACCAGGTGCATGCATGCGAGGAACACCGGGATGGCCCATCTCTGCCTCGGCATAACCGATCAGTGACTTACTAGTAAGATAAACAGCCTATACCTTACGCACAATCGTTCTGAACACGTTCCTCTCGTCCGTCCTATGGCCGTCGAGGGCTCACTACCATTATCCTCTGTAAACGCAAAACAAGCACAAGGCCACAATTTAGAAAAAAACAGTGTACAATTTACGTGCACATCAAGTTAATGCATAAACTCTTGAACTTACGTTTCCTCCTTTTCTTGCCTTTCAGTTTCTACCCTTTTTTCCCTCTTCTCTGTCATTTTTATTAATATTTATACTTTGATACAACACAATTAGAAAAACTTCTACTGCTTGCGCGCATCGAACGAACCCCACCTCTTCTTCCTCCTCCTTCTTCTTCTTCTCTTCTACACATACAAATAATACCACCACAGATGATCAGATGCTGTTGTTATAATAATATTAAAAAAAAGACAACAACAACAACAACAAACAACAATTTTTTTTTCTTTCTTCTTGATGATACATTTTGTAGTACAGTAATACAGTATGTGTTTTTTTTGAAAACAACACACAGCAAGAAAGAAAAAAAACTCTGCTGGTGGAATAATAATATTATAAATATTTCTCAAAAAATCAGATCCCATCCTATAGGGGATGATGGCTCTCTTCATGCTTTTCCGGCAGTTATCTTTGTTTTTCCACAACCGACAGCGCTACCACCTGCTGGACCCCATATCTTTAGCTTCGATCCCACCGTGCCGGTAACAATGTTCTGCCCAGATGGAGAAAATGCTACACTCTTCCCATTGCATGCACCAATTACTCTTAGCAAATTTCCATCCCTAGCCCTCCATAATCTCATAGAACTTTTGTCCTTCGTTGCAAGGAGCTGCCCACTAAAAGCAGCGTCTATTACCTTGCTCGAGTGGCCGGCCTTTTTCCCGTGCAATTCTTGGATTTTTTTAAGCGCCCCCGCCGTTCGCTCGTGCCGAGGGGATTCGACCCACGTTGTTGCGTCTTCTTCGGACACATTCGACACCAGCTGAAGCCAGCTCGCCAAGTGCGTCCCAGCGCCCTTGGTCAATCTTCCAGGAAGGCCTACGTTTCTCTCCCGTCGTAAGGCTGCAGCTGATTCATGTTTTTTCATAAAGAAGGCAGTAAAAAAAAATCTTGACAACTTATTTAACCTATTTTTTGCCTTCAATCGAAACATAACAAAACAAAAATACAGAAGAAAGCAAGGTCCATTCAACAATTATCATTTTTTTCTTAAATCCATATATATTAATATTTTAATAAATAAAAAAATAAAATAATTAATAAAATACAACAGAGTAGTAGTATTATTATTATATATAATATTATTATAGAATTATATATAAAAATAAATAAAAAAAAATATATTTTATTATTAAATATATATATATTAATTAAAAAAAATATAAGGGAACACAACAACAACATACCAGCCACCTTTTAAATATTAAAATTCAATTATTTATTATTATTTTTTTTTTATTAAAAAATAGAGGACTATAATATTAATATATGCTTAAGCTTAATGAGAACACAAAAACAAAAAAGGAAGAAGCATTATTATTATTATTATTATTTTTCTATTTTTTTTTATTTTTTAAATATACTGTAGCTCTTCATAGTCTAATAATAATAATTCATCATTACCACCACAGCAGCAGCCAAGTGTCATTATAATAAAATAGGCCCCACATAAAATAGTCAGTGAGTCAGTCTGTCTTCCTGTCTTCCTCCTCGCTCCCCCTTCCTCCTTCCTATACTAAACAAGAAAGAAGAAGAAGCCATAATTAATAAATAATAATCAATATTATAACCGTACGACGAACGAAGTAACGAACCTCTAAAGACTTGGTATACTGGTATTCGGTACACGGTAGGTGCAGGTATGAGAGTATGGAGGAAGAGAAAATGGACGGCCTAGTTTGTGTTTTAATTTTGTGCTTTCACAGAGATTCGCGGTGGATTTTGGTGATTCTTTATAAGCCACCAGGGAAGGGGTCACCACCATTTTGGGGCAGCAAGTATGTTCTTCAAAAGCAACGCTTACCTTTGTTCGGTCTGTTTTCTCCTCGCCGAGTTGGCTGGTGCGAACAACTGGGAGGCTTTCAGGCCTGGCCCCCCAACAATATGTTCCCATGGCGGGGAGTATGCTTACATGGCGCGGACGGGGACTGTGAATAATGTTATTGTAGAGTTCGAAGGCGGGGGTTGCTGCTACAGTGGGTTGACATGTCTAGGTCCGACGTACACGAGAACAGTAAGTGTAAGGGACGAGCTAAATAGTCTAAAAAACTCGGGAGGAATTCGTTCGCAAAGCGACCCAAGGAATCCATTCCTGGGATGGTCCCATTTGTACATTCCTTACTGCACGGGAGACGCACACATGGGAAACAAGACCCCAGGCTACGGCGTTCACCATGCTGGGCAGGTTAATGCAAAGGCTGCGTTGGAGTGGCTGAAAACAAACGTGTCAAACAACCCCGGAAAGGTTTTTGTGACCGGCGGCAGTGCCGGGAGCGTTGCAAGCTACGTCTGGGCCCCAAAATTTTTTGACATGTATCCAAATTCTGAGCACTACCACCTGGGAGACAGCTACGCCCCCTTGTTTGGGGAGGCGGGTTATAACGGGGGCCTTGATAATTGGGATTCTTTGTCGTCGTACGACAGGCGGGTCAAAGGAATGGATATTGGGCGTTGGAGAGATTATATCAGTGCATCCAATTTGAACGCTACGGCCAGGACCTACCCCAAAGCAATGTTTGCCTCTTACATCTCAAACCGTGACCCCGTGCAAACGTCATTTTACATCTTTGAAGGCTGTGGTGCCGAGAAGTGCAACTGGAAAAAAGCGTTTCGAAATGCGATTGCTCTCGTCCACAACGGTATAAAGGCCGATAACCTGGACAATTACGCGAGCTTCGTTTCCCCCAGCAATATCCACGTCATAACAGAAAGTGATGAAATGTACAACGTAGTTTCTGAAAACATCTCGTTTGTTGACTGGCTGCGAGATTTGGTGTACGGTAATGGCAATGTGACGCGGGAAGTAGATTGCTTGGGGGATGGGTGCTAACCGTTTATCGTGACCATACCGATGTGGCAAGCGAGCGCCTGGGAGAGGCTTAGTTTTAATATAAGTCAATTTAAATACATACCACACCAGTAGAGTTCTTCAGTTCGCAGTGCTTTTGGTATAATATTAAAATAATATCATATAAATAAATAATAATAATAAATGTAATTTTTTATTTTTTTTATTAATTATGAATAAAAAAAAGAAACAAAATAGATTATATGCTGATGCTGTGTTTATATTATTAATAATATAAAAACCCATGAATTGGTATTATAATAATATAACAAGAAGCCAAATCTTTGGTTAGTATGTTATTACACTCGTATCACCATATAATCCCTTTCACGAACAATTCCTTACAATCATTGCACACTCTCACTTTCTTCGTGTACCCTAGCATGTCTAGTTTGATGCGGTGCTCCGAGCAAGCGTCGCAAAAGACACCGCCGCAATTTCTGCAGTGGTGCCTCCTGGTGAACATGTTGAATACTGCCGGTTTGCCGAGGCGATTGCCTTTGCACAGAGGGTTCAGACACGTCGCCGTTTCTTCGTCCCCGATCCAACCCTTCGACCCGACCGCTCTACTGACAAGGGCGGCCGTAAAGCGACCCCCACAATCAACAGCATGCACCGGTTTCTTAATGCTTTTGCCGTCCTTATCTTTAAACACTACAGCTCTGGGCTCGTTGACGACGTGCGCGGCGACGTTCCCTTTCGTGATCTGACTATGTTTTCGCCCCGCAACAGCGCCAAGGTTGGCCCCCGCGCTCCCATCCGAGCTAGCCCCAGTACCTAGTTGTCCCCACTCATTATTTCCCCATGCGAAGAGGTCCTCCCCAACCACAACGACGGTGTGGTTAGCACCACACGACATGGAAGTTATAGGCCGCTCATTAAGTACATTCGAATCGACCTTCCGCGGAGACGACAGGTTCGACTCCCCCAGAACCCCGTGGCCCAATTGCCCGGAGGTCCCACAGCCCCAGGTATGCAAAGCTTTGCCGACCGCCTCTATCTCGATGACTGCACAGACGTGGGCCGATCCGGCAGCGATTTTGGAAACTGCTCCTACTTGCTGCACTAGCGTTGGGTGCAGCCTTGTACCAAAATCGCCGTGGCCGAGCTGGCCGCAGACGTTGGATCCCCAAGTGAACAAACTCTCGCTTGCGCCTGCGACTACCGCAATAAACTCGTCGCCGACCGCAACATCTCGGACCGGCATTTCGCCGTCCGACAATGCGTTCACAATCGTGGGATCCCAGCGGTCGTTCCGGTCCCCATGGCCAAGCTGGCCTTCCGAGTTGCACCCCCAAGTATAAAATGCGCCGTCTTCGGCCAAAGCAGTGGAGAACATGCCCCCGCACGCTACGCCGATGGCAAACGTAGAATCAGAGGACGCATCAAAGGTGTCCACTTTCCTAGGCGTCGCTTGGTCGCCCATAAGCCCTTCCCCGAGCCCCAGTTGGCCAAACGTGTTCGCCCCCCACGCGTACACTTCCCCGCCAACGATCGCCATGGAGTGGTAGTCCCCGCAGGTGACCAAGGAAACCTTTGGTTTGCTACAAAGGGAGTTCAATCCGGCCTTGCTGCTTGGGACAAAGGCGTTGTTTCCAGCGGTGTCACAAAATTCGTCTATGACTGCCATGGCACTCGTTTTTCCGCTCAGCCGAGAGCTTCCGTTGTTTCCCCAACCGTACATAGTCCCCCCATCGGTCACGACGACGAGGTGCTCCAGGCCAGACGCGATAAGTTTCGGTTCTTTACCCAAGACGGACTTTATGATGGAAGGGTTCCGACAGTCCGATGTGTTGCCTTGGCCGAGCTGGCCAAACCCACCGAACCCCCACGTGTACACGTCGCACATCCCACTACTACTAAAGCTGCCGCTCGAGTGTCTATCTGAGAAGTTTGGGTTGGCGATTAGGTACTCGACTGCCTTCAACCAGTCCTCCTGGTCTTCGGAGTTCGAACACGCCACCTCTATGGTCCTGTCGGTCGTTGTGAACAACAAGGGGAACTTTTTGTTCCCACTTTTGCTCCCTTTCTCGATACGCTTCACGTCGGTTACTTTAATTTCGCGCTCGGCCCCTTTGCTGTTCCAAGTAATTGACTTGCAGTCTCCTGACAGCTTGAAGACTCTCCAGTGTGAACTCGCCGTTGTCGTCGATTTAAGGACACGGACCCCTCGCTTTAACTTCACAAATGCGGCGTCTAGGCTTGCAGTCTCAGGCAGCGGAGCTCGGCCAGGATCATCACCAATGGCCAAGGCCTCTATCGCTTGCACGGGCGCACGTTCGTCCCCACGGTCCTCTGTCCCCCCACCCCCTCCTCCTCCCGCGGCCGCCGCCAGAGTAGTCATTTGCAGTAGTACACTTCGGAGATGGTCCTTTCAATTATAATGCGTAGCACGAAGCAATATGTCTTCACTCTCCCACCAATTGCACAGTACCCCATTCATGTCGGTTTATGGATTGTTTTATAAACCTCTCTTCTTATTCTTATGATATGCAATGTGTTCCGTACGTACATTAATAGCTATAATATATTATTGGGCACTAATAATAAAAATGCTTCTCTCCCTCCTCGGTCCTTCCTGTCCTCCTCCTCTCCTTCCCCTCCTTCCCTCCCTTCGTCCCACTCTCTTCTCTCCCCTCCTAAATAATAAATATCATCATCATCATCATCAATAAAATAATAATAATAATATAAAAAAAAACCTAACATTTTTTTTATAATAATAATTAATATATTATTATTAAAACACTAATAATAATATAACCGATTCTTCTTCTTCTCTCTCTTTTCTATTCTCTACTACCTTGGTACCTGATGACCCTGACAACCGTTCGACCGACCGATGCTATTATATATACACTGATCAATTTAAAAGAGTTGATGTTGCTGGATGAAAGTGTTCTGAAATGAAGGGTCGTTGTATACCAGTCGAGGGTTAAAAGGTGGGTGTCCGTGTGGTACGTAGACGATAGAGGGGCGTTCTCTACGACCGATGAGTTCCGTCGCTCGGGACAGCGGTGGAGGGGGGAGGGGGGCGTCGAGCAGCAACAAGCCGAGAAACCTTCCGGCCGCTTTGCCACGGTCATCAGTTGCGAGGAAACATGTGCATTTGGTGTATGACGAAATTGCGAACCATTTTCACAAAACACGGGTTTGGATGTGGCCCAAAGTGATAGAGTTTATAGAGTCCTTGCCAGCTCAGTCCACAGTTTTGGACGTTGGCTGCGGAAACGGAAGAAATACCTCTATGAGGCCGAATGACCTGTTTTACGTCGGTCTTGATATTTCAAGCCAGCTTCTGCGGAAGGTTGTTGGTAGAGGCGTATGTAGCGTTGCAGCAGGGCAAGAGCACCTTCCGTTTCGCAGCAATTCGTTCGATGCAATAATGTCGATTGCTGTCGTCCACCATATTGTCGACACCAGTGGCAGAGAGACTGCAATGTCGGAAATTGAACGGTGCCTGGCGCCCGGTGGAACGGCACTCGTGTATGTTTGGATAAAAGAACAGAAAAAGTTCGCACATTTGGGGCAAGACGTGTTGATACCTTGGCAGTTGCAGAAAAAACATGCTGCGAGTGAACAGCCAAAGTCAAATACAGAGGAGGACTACGTGCCCTCTCAAACGTTAAAGCGGAAGCGGGATGTTTCTGCCGACGACGCCGGTGAGGGGCGCAACCCCATTAAGAAGACTCTGTGGCGGTACTATCATTTGTTCGAAAAGGGGGAGCTTGAACAACTGTTCAAAAACACCGGGAGTCTGACTATTATTGAATCTGGAAAACAGTACAATAACTGGTACGTCATAGTAAAGAAAGCGGGGGAAAGCACAGCGCAGGGAGTCAGTTAGATACACAAACCAGTTTATATAATACATGATACGTTTATATTTGTTTTAAAGTTTATCCACGACGAGGAATGTTTTTTTTTATATTTGTGTACTCATTCATCTTGGGTATAATCGTGTACGCTAAAAGAATTATTAAACTGTACTTAGTATCTTGCAAATATAGCTTTTACGTGTTGTAAGAGTCGGCGTTTGCTTGCGCCGCCTCTTCTTTTGCCGCCTGTTTTGCGGCTTTCTTTGCTTCATCGATGCGCGCCTTTGCACGCTCGTCCAAAAGGCGGTATAGTTTTACTTTGTTTCCGTCTAGGACTACAAGCTTGCTTTGGTCCAACATTTTCTGTAGCTGTACATCATAATCTTTTTCAATTTTGCTCACCATGTCTTTCCCTCTGGAATTCAGAACATTTTCCCTGAGTTGCGCTTTTGTCATGCCTTTTGGCCCACCGTGCTTTTCTAGGGTTTGTGCCACCAATTTTCGGTAAGGCACAAAGCCAGGTATACTCTTACGGCGACGTTTTGCTTTCTTCCGAGGAGGAGGTTTGCCTTCCGGAGTTTCGCTACCGTCCATATTGTTATTGGTGCTGGCAGTGGGCTTTTCTGGTCCACCGTTGTCTGTATTCCCCGCTTCTGGAGGTAGTTTATCCTCTGTTGATTTTTCTGCCACTGCATCACGTAAAGTTTTACTCGATTTGTACTGCGCTTTTAGCTCTTTATACTTCCGTTTCAGACCCTCATTCCCCGGCTCCGCTTCGTGCGCATGCTTCGCGGCCTTGTACGACGCCTTCAAAGCCTCCATGACACCTATTTTTGATTTCTTGCCGTTGTCCTGAGCAAGAATCCAGACTTGTCTATTTCACGGGTACTGTTTCCTCCTTTTTCAATATACCTCACGCGTTTAGAAAATCTATGTATATGTATCACACACACGTACACATAGTTTGTTTATTATATTTTATATTATACCAAGAAGTATAATATATAATATAAAAAAGACGCGAAGAGAAAGAAAAAAAGGGGGGGTGGTGGTGGATGGGGTGGTGGGGGGTGGGGGGTGGGGGTGTGTGTGATGATGTTCTTGTTATATTCCTATTATTAAATATTAAATATATATTTTTTTTAATATACGTAAAATATAAAATAATAAAAACAAAAAATATTTTAAATTATTATTGTGCGAAGAAGAAAAAAGAACAACAACAAACAACACAAAAAGAAGAATGAAAAAAAGTGAATATATATAGAGACAGCAAGAGATATTATTAATTCTGGTCCTCAATGAGTCTCAGTCAATTATCGTCACACCACCTTCTACACACCTTCTCCTCTTCTATAATTATTTAATCAGCACACAGCACAGCGTTATTATATACTACTTTTATGCACGTGGTGCATACCGTACCATACTTTTTTTATACACACTAATAATTCATACGACACTTCTTTTTCAAAAGCATTGAAAGTATATATATAAATATCACATTCTCACCCTTGTACACAACACTGCACGAAACCCCCAAAAAATGCAACGGAAACACTCCGCACAATTTTCATTCACCGACCTACGGCCCGCGCATTTCTTACACGTCTGCTTCCCCGTCGACCGTTTTGTAAAAAAACAGCTGGACGGCCTTGCATACGCGCAGCAAGCGGTTGAAACCTTTCCCTATTGACCTAACGTTGAACTCGTAAACGGGGGCTACGCCAAACTCATGCTTCACCGAAACCTCCATGGCACCGGCAGGATACCCGAACCCGACCGCAAGCCGGATCGTCCACTTCGTCGCGACGGGCGAGGTGGCGGTCAAACAAAGGTTGAAGGCGACATGGTTGCCACTGCCGAAGACAATGTCTTCGCACGAAAAGTTTTCGCACACGTGCTCGAACTCATTCGCGAGAAGCTTGCAGCGGCCAAACATGACGTCCATTACCAGCATGGCATCGCTAAGCTCGGCCTTGGTGCCGATACGGCGGACTACGCTGTCGCATGCGACGTCTTGCGCTGCCAAGAGTTTCGGAAGCACGGACTTGTCCTCGAACTTTCTCCGGTCGACGAGCCACGAGTCGCAGGAAATCGAGGACTCCCCGTTGACGAGCTTCACCACGGTGGAGAGCAGGTGGCTCATCCCGTTCCCGTGCGGCCGTTCAAACTGAATGCTATCCGGCGTCATTTTGGTGCACTTCCAGCCGCAGAACTTGCTCGCCAGGGCGTAAATGTCTTGCATGGTCGCGACTTCCACTTTCAGCGCTTCGTAGCGGACGACGAGGTCCTCCCGCTTGGCAATTCTATTTTGAAGCTGCTCCCGCTGGGCTTTCAAAAACCTCGCAGACTCCTGGGCGTTTGCCAGGCTCCGCCGGGCCTTGTCGAACCGTCCCTGAAACACGTCTACCGTCTGCTGCTGCTGCTTGACCTCCTCCTGTAGCGCCACGAGACGCTGGAACGCGGAAAATTCGGCTTTCAGCGAGATCTCAACGTTCTCCGCCCGCTCCATCTCTTCCTCCAGCACGCGCTTGTCGCTTGCCATCTTCCCGTTCAGGTCGACGTAGTCCTTCTGCAGCCGCTTCTCGATCTGCACCTGCCACAGGCACCACTCCTTTGCTGCCGCCAAACGGTTGATCTCCGTGCACTGCTGTGCCTTGGCGCGGGTGTCGTCGTCTGCCTGGGCGCCCGCCTCGTCCGAAAGGTTCCCGACGTGGCGAAAGATGGCGGGCTGGTCGGCCTCGAGGCGGCCCACCTTAGCCCTGTACTCCGCGGTCGCTTCACCAACGACGTTCCGCATTTCTCCGCACGCCCACTCGTGGATCGCGGCGTCGGGAACCGTCAGTAGGAGGTGCATGGCCCTGGAGGCAGCGTCCAAGCCGTGGCGCGCGCCGTAGTCCCCGGCGGGGGTGTTCGCTGGAAGGGGGAGCGCGCTCGCGGGGGTCTCTCGAACGAACCGCTGGACGCCCAGGGCGCGGGCCACTTCGGGGAGAGTGAACGACCGGAGAATCTCCCCGACGTCCTCCGTGAGGTCCATCGACTCGTTCAGCACGATGCTCCCGCGGCGGTCCCCGCCAAGGGCCCCGGGCCGCAGCACCGGTAGGTCTGGGTTCATGGTGTAGTCGTCGTCCTCGCTGTCGAGCTGCTCGCTGATCAGGGCGCGCAGGCCGCCCTCCAGCTCGACCGTGTGGTCCTCCACGTCCTCGCCGTTCCCGGATTTCTCCTCCTCTTCTGCTTGGCCCTCCTCCTGCCCCCCCCCCGGCTGTTTTTTCTTCAAAAGTTCCGAGAGCGATTCCAGGGCGACGGTCTTGTCTTCCCCAGCGGCGTCGGCTTCCGAATCGTCGCTATCGTCGAGCTTCCGGACGAGTGCCGCAAGGTTTCCGAGCGGGACGGTGTGGTCGTCCGCGCCCGCGTCGTCGAACGCGCGCTTCAGGTGCCGACTCGGCGGGGTCTGGGGCTTGGCCTGCACTTCCTCCGCGGACGGGGACGCGGCGATGGCCCCGGAGTCGTCCTGCGACATGTCCGTGTTGAGTACCATGGTCATGCGGCGGTCGGCCCCCTCAATACTATCGTCTTCCGTGTCCGTGGAGTCGACGCTGGCGTCCATGGACATGGAGACTTGGCTCGCGCTCGCGTTGAACGACACCACGCCGTCGCCCCCGTCCTCCCCGTCGGGCTTCTCCGCCCCGTGATTGAACGATATCTCCTCGTCCATGCTCTCCGCCCCAACGGAGGAGAACGACATGTCTTCGCGGAGCACCATCGACCCCCGCCTGCTGCTGGGCCCGATCGAGGAGCGCCGGCTGCGAACGCCCACGGACGACCGGCGCCGCGCCGCCCCCGCGGCCTCGTCCTCGTCGCTACTACTACTGCTGCTATCCGAGTACTCCCCGGCCTCTTCGAGGACGGAGGAGTTCAGCCGCGTCTCCGGGTCGTCTTCCTCCTCCGCGTTGTTCCCCCCGTCGAGGGGAAAGAGCTTCTTGGAGTCCCCCCTCGACAACTTTCGCATGGAGATCGGCGGCGTGTTCCGGTTGAACTCTGCGACGCCCGGGGACCCAAAGTTGACCCGGGGGGACGAGTGGGACTGCCGCCTCGTGCCGCTCTTGAAGCTACTCTTCAACTTTCGCTCCTTCCGGGAGGTCGACACCAGCTGGATGGACTTTGGGGGGCTCATCGCCGCCGACGAGGACGCGCCCGTGGTGGGCGGCCCGGCCCCGAGGAGCAGGCTGCCCGTGTCGTCGTCCGCGAGCATGTGGCCCGTATCGTCGTCCTCGCCGGAGGCCGGGCGGTGGAGCATCCCGCTGAGCTCGAGCGGCGACGGGGATCCGACCGCCTCCGGGAAGTCTGGGGATCGGGTCAATTCGTTCGCCGCGTCCTCTTCAAAGTCCAGATGGGACGCGGTGCTGTCGTCGTCCATGGAGTCGCCGAGGAGGCCCTTCAGCATGTCCGGCGTTGCGATCGACTTTCTCCTGTTCCTACGGTCCTGCTTCTGGACGCTCCCCAAAATCAAATTTCGGGTGGCCCCGTGGAGGTTTGCGAGCCGTGCGGTCTCGTTCGATGCAGTCATGTCCGCCGTGTCGTCCCTGCCTCCGCCCAGGTGGGCGTTCGTGTCTCCGGCCCCCATTGCCGCAACGTCGAGCATGGTGGAACCCGCGGTCGCATCGTCCGCGCCGGGAACCGTCGCCCCGTCCCAGAGGTGCTCGAGCGACCGGATATCTATCGTGTCCTCCCCGGCGGGGGGCGTGGCGGAGGCTGCGGCGGCCCCTGGGGGGGTAGTCCCCTGGGCGGTCGCCTGCTGCCCGTCCATGGCGGCGGTGTTCGTATGCTCGTCGGATCCAAAGGACGCGCTGCTGTTCTCGTCAGTCTCGTTGCTCTCCTCCAAGAGGTCCGACATGTTGCCGCTGGACTGGTCCGCGAGCAAGGACGTCGCCAGGGACCCAGGGATGAGGCCGAGGAAGGTGTGCCGGCGCTTCTTTCGCGAAGACGAGAACTCGGACCGGGCCTGGTGGTGGCCGCTCCCGGACATGCTCTTTCTCGATTTTTTCCCTCGGCGCTTCACGACACCCCCCGAGGAGGAGGCCGCAGGCTTGGACGCGAACTGGGAGAATTCGGATGGGGACACGTTCTCATCGTTTCCTACTGCACCGCCCAGAGACATGCGTCGGCGGGGCATGACTGGGGTGGTGGACGAACGGTGGCGTTTGAAATGAACGAAAGGAATGTGGGTGGAAAGAAAGAAAGAGTGGCAGAAACTCTTGCGTTGGAAATGTACACGCAAACAATCGCTGCTTTTTTCTTCTACTAACGTGTTAAAAAGTACGGCAGGTAGAGAAGGGTTGAGATTTCGTGTTTTTCTTTCTTCTAAGTGTGTGTGTGTTTATGAAACTAAGTGTGTACAATAATTATTTACATCAAAGAAGTTCTTCTTCTTCGTTCGTACGTGTAGTAGTGTAGTAGTATAAAGTAGAAATAGCACTCACTGAATTTAAGAAATAATTGTTTAAGTATATAATAAATCATAACTATTTTGACTAAAGATAAACATAGCAGTGAATATTTTATTTTCATCCGTAACTGTCATTGTGAAGAAAAAAAAGAAGAAGAGGAGGAGGAAGAAGAATGAAGAAGAAAAGAAAATGTCAATCCAATCAAAGAAGAAGTTGAATTATATATAATACTATACATTACATACCAAAGACCAGGGACCAAATAATCCACCTATTATCTTAATTATACTTAAACTAGCATTTCGTATTGTCTTCCCTATCTTGAAAATAGAGCAGAATCATCATAAAAGAAAGAAAGAAAGAGTCGAAAGAAAGAAAGAGTCGAAAGAAAGAAAGAAAGAAAGAAAGAAAGAAAGAAAGAAAGAAAGAAAGAAAGAAAGAAAGAAAGAAAGAAAGAAAGAAAGAAAGAAAAGAAAGAGTCGAAAAAAAGAAAGAGTCGAAAGAAAGAAAGAGTCGAAAGAAAGAAAGAAAGAGAATTTTAATTATTTATATATATGTATTAGTATTCTTTCCAGTCTTCCTATAATGGACAAGTAAAGGTAGGTTATTAGGTTTTAAAGGGATCATAATGTGTATTTACAAAATCCTCTTCTTTTAAATATCTAAAATAATAGGAATTTATTAGTCTTTCTAAGTAAAAATGATTGTATCCTTTCTTCCCTTCCTTCTCCACTATTATACGTAGGTCTATACTATACCAGTAGTAATAAAATTCAATTCCTATTCCATTCCATTTCAATTCTATTTCTATTAGAATTAACGTTCAGATTCGCCCTAACCCTAACCATAACCGCAGTTTAATTTAAAGTTTTTTTTTAGTTTTAATATGATAGAAGGACATAGCATTAGGGGATGTTGGGTATTTTAAATAATATAATATATATAGTTAATATTGTACATATACACATAGCATTAGGGGATGTAGCTCAGATGGTAGAGCGCCCGCTTTGCATGTAAGTTTAAAAAAAAAAAAGGCACGCTGAGGACAATATCTAACATGAACACACCAATCAATATTCCAGGCGGGAGGCATGGGGATCGATGCCCCACTTCTCCATTTTTTTATTTTCTTATGCTATTTCTATTCTATCTTTTATTTCATATATTTTTTTTTATTTTCTTATGCTATTTCTATTCTATCTTTTATTTTCTTGTGCTACATTTCTATTCTATCTTTTATTTTCTTGTGCTATTTCTATTCTATCTTTTATTTTCTTGTGCTATTTCTATTCTATCTTTTTCTAGGAATGATTCCTTCCTTCTTTTTCAAAATTCACTAGCTGTACATAGCAACTAGTAGTCAGAGTTTCAGAGTTTCAGAGTTTCAGAGTTTCAGAGTTTCAGAGTTTCTTGTGAAAATTAAGAAGAAGGAGAATGTGTCTGTCTTTAAGAGACGTTATAGGAATATATTAATATATACGCACCATTGTATTATATATGTAGTGTTTTGAGTATACAAATATACCCCCTATGAATAATCTGTTTTCTTCTTCTCTTTTTTTTCTTCTTCTTTCTTCTCTTTCTTTTTTTTTCTTCTTCTTTCTTCTCTTTCTTTTTTTTTCTTCTTCTTCTTCTTCTTTCTTTTTTTCGCGCAATAATTTTTTTATTATAATAAATATTTATTATACTATACTGCTGTACTAAAAAAAAATAATAATATAATAATTAGTATGGCAGTACAGCAGTAAAGCAGCCAACGTGTACGTTCGCAGTACGGTAGGAATTATAGAGTGTACCAGGTAATAATAATACAGTGGTGTAACAACAAAAAATAATAATAATCTAAAAAAAATATAACCCAACTATACTAAGAGTTGGAAACCACATCATTAATTCTTTCTTTAACAACATCTTCTTCAAGACGCGCAATATACGCAAGGCCAAGAACCGGAAGGAGGAGAAGAAGAAACGGCGTTCTCTTAATCCCTCCATCCCGAATTATGCCGCTCTCCGAACCGTACTCGTGGAAACAGTGGCGCGGCCGCGCAATTCAGAAAGATAGGCGGGAAACGTCAAGGCGCAAAGAAAGCTTTCGGAAGTTTGGTCACGTGAAACGGGGCCCTCATGCGTACACATTTTCAGGCGAACGCATGTACCACGAGACGGGGGAACGGTATTGCGGGGAGCTTCACGCACGGGACGGTCGTTTGCCGAACCCCCACGGGAAAGGGACCATGTACAACCGGAACGGGGTGAACGTTTACATTGGAGAATACCGCCAGGCGGAAAAGTACGGGCAAGGGACGGTCTTTTACTCGAACGGGAGCCCGCACTACGAGGGTTACTTTGAGTTTGACCAGATATTAGAGGGATTGATATACCGAAAGAGCGGGGAGGTAGAGTACAAAGGGACGATCGAGAACGGGGTTCCCCACGGGGAGGGAACGTTCTATTTCCCGGGAGGCCGCAGCCTGTTTTCTGGAGAGTTCGACCAGGGATTTTTCAATGGGAAGGGGACAGAGAGGGTCCAGTGCGGGCGGATGGACCGGGTCATAGAGGGGGTGTGGAAAGATGGAAAGATGGTTGAGGCGTTAGGGGAGAAACGTGGGATCCTCTAGAGTCGACCTGC
>JGI24917J38488_100330_pt1 | contig 32661 bp, 38 predicted proteins | sample LinPfosmplate5_FD_38488 | JGI IMG/M metagenome (IMG submission 38488)
TGCAGGTCGACTCTAGAGGATCCCACATGACACCACGCCGGAGGGGGCGCTACATGGCTATGTGCTGCGTTCAAGCTACGCGCATGGGGTGATCACAGCGTTGGACACGCAAGAGGCGGAAGAGGCCGAGGGGGTTCATCTCGTGCTCACTGCGGCCGCGCTGGAGACGGCGGGACTCTCGGGCAAGATGGAGGCCAGTCTGGTGAAAAACCAAGATGGCCAATTGGCGCCCAACACAGATCGGTTTTTGTTGGCCAAAGACAAGGTGCGCTTTGTGGGGGAACCGGTGGCCATGGTCTTTGCTGAGACCTATGCGCAGGCGCGGGCCGCGGCGGATATGATTGAGCTCGAGGTTGATGATCTGCCGGTGCATCTTGAGTTGCAACCGGGCGGGCCCAATTTGCATGAGGCAGCGCCGAATAATGTCGCCTTTGACTGGGCTTTAGGTGACAGCGCGCAGATGGAGGCGGTGAAAGCCAAAGCGGCCCATGTGTTGAGTTTTGAGATTTCTGACAACCGTGTGATTTGTAATTCCATGGAGCCGCGGGGCTGCTGGGCGGATATAGAAGATGGGCGGGTGCACTTGTGCGTGAATGGCCAGGGGGTCTGGTCGCAAAAGGGGCAATTGGCGAAGATGTTGGGCCTGCCCGAAAGCGAGATCCGCGTGACCAACCCCGACGTCGGTGGCGGCTTTGGTATGAAAGCCATGGCCTATCCGGAGTATTTCCTAGCCGCGCAGGCCGCGCGCATGCTCAATCGTTCGGTGCGCTGGATGTCGGACAGATCGGAGGCGATGCTGTCGGACAATGGTGGTCGGGACCTCACCTCAACGGCAACGCTGGCTTTGGATGCTGATCATAAGATCATCGGGTATCAGGTGCAGACGCTGGCCAATATGGGCGCCTATTCGGGTCAATTTGCCCAGCCCATTCAAACGCAGCTGTTTTCAAAAGTTTTGACCGGTCTTTACGATATCCCGGTGGCGCATCTGCAAGTGACCGGGATTTACACCAACACCACGCAGGTAGACGCCTATCGTGGGGCTGGACGTCCTGAGGCGATTTACGTTTTGGAACGGGCCATGGATTACGCGGCCCGTGCGCTGGGCATCGATGCTTGGGATTTTCGCCGGCGTAACTTCATCGCGCCAGAGAAATTTCCCTATAAGACGGCCAGCCATGTGCGCTACGATGTGGGGGATTTCGGTCTTGTCTTGGATCGTTTGGCCCAAGAGGCCGCGCGCGACGACTTTGAGGCGCGGCGCGCTGCAAGTGCGCAAAAGGGTCTGCTGCGTGGCTTGGGGCTGTGCTGTTATATCGAAAGTATTTTAGGCAACCCGACCGAGACCTCGCGGGTTGTGTTTCAGGCCGATGGCAGCGTTGATCTTTATGTGGGCACGCAGTCCGGAGGGCAGGGGCATGAAACGGTTTATGCCCAATATCTGGCCGATCAAACCGGCCTGCCGGTGGACCAGATCAACGTGATCCAAGGCGACAGCGATCTCATTCCCACGGGGGGCGGAACGGGTGGATCGCGCTCTGCGACGGTGCAAAATTCCGCGACTTTGGCCTTGGTTACTGTGATGACGCAGGCTTATAAGCTCTTTTTGGCGGAACATCATGAGGCCGATCCCGCGGATGTGAGCTTTGATGATGAGGTGTTTCGGATTGCGGGCTCCAACGTGGTGTTCACCTGGTTGGATGCGGCCAAACTGGCGCGTGAGGCCGGGCAGTCGGCGCTTTTGGATGTGACGCAATCGGCGACTTTGGATGATTTGAGCTTCCCCAATGGGGCGCATTTGGCGGAAGTGGAAGTTGATCCGCAGACCGGGCAATCACACGTCGTGCGCTATGTCATCGTCGATGATTTCGGCTATCTTCTCAATCCCATGTTGGTGGAGGGGCAGGTGCATGGCGGCGTGGTTCAAGGGCTGGGGCAGGCCATGATGGAACATGTGGTATATGATGACAACGGCCAGCTTCTGACAGCCAGCTTTATGGACTATGGCATGCCGCGGGCTGCCGATGTGCCGATGTTTGACTTCAACTCCGTCGTGGTGCCCTCAACCGCCAATCCTATTGGCATGAAAGGCTGCGGTGAGGCTGGCACCATTGGCTCAATGGCCGCTGTATCCAATGCGGTGATGGATGCTTTGGCCTCAAAGGGTGTCACGCGGGCGGATATGCCCTTCACGCCGCAGCGGGTTTGGAGCATGTTGCAAAACGCGGGCTAAGTCGTCATGTCCCTTTGGCATTGGATCAACTCCAAGATTTGGCAGAACCGCTTTGGCCAGGTCGTGGAAGATGCGGGGTCTGCGTCTGGGGCCGCACCGCGCCGAGCGGTGAATGTTGTGTCATGGACGGCACGCTCTCCTCGCTGGAGCCGGGGTTTGAGACAAATGCGGGGTTGGCCTATCAGCTTTTGAAACGCAGCGCTGGGCCGGGGGTGATATTGCATTACCAACCCGGGCTGCAATTTGACCGGAGTAATTTTCTGGCATCAGCCTGGTCTGTGTTGACCGGCAGCGGGTTGGATTGGCAAATTCAGACGGTCTATGGCGCTCTTGCGAGCCGCTATCAGCTGGGCGATGAGATCTTTTTGATTGGCTATTCGCGCGGTGCCTTTGCGGCGCGCTCTTTGGCGGGATTGATCGATCGGGTCGGGTTGCTGCGGCGCGATCAGGCCACCCAGCGTCATGTTCGCATGGCCTATCGCCACTATCGGGACGGCAGCGACGCCTTGCGGGCCTTTGCGAAAGAATATTGTCACTTAGATGTCCCCATAACAGCGATTGGGGTTTGGGACACGGTCAAAGCGCTTGGGCTGCGCGTTCCGGGGCTCTGGCGGATGTTTGAGGGAAAATACCAGTTTCACAACCATCAGATCAGCGCCTGTGTCGGCGCCGGGTTTCAGGCTTTGGCCTTGGATGAAACCCGAGACACATATCGACCTGAAATGTGGGAGGATCCACCAGATCTGCCGGTTGCGTTGCAGCAGGTCTGGTTCGTTGGGAATCATGGGGATGTAGGCGGGCAGGTGATGGGATCTCCGCAAACACGGCCCTTGTCAAATATCCCCTACGTTTGGATGATGCAGCGACTGCAAGAGCAAGGCCTTCCTTTGCCCAAGGCTTGGACAGAGGAGTTTGTGCAAGATGTTCATGCGCCCTCGACCGGCAATTGGAGCGGATTGAACTGGGTGTTTTGGGCACGGTCCAGGCGTTTGGTTGGACGCTTTCGCTCAGAGTCAATTCATCCCAGTGTTGCTGATGGGCGGCCTGGGCGGCTCATCAACTTGCATAATGATGCAGGTGGTTGAGCCGGTCGCATAGAGTTTTCCATCTTCGGCACCGCGAATTTCCCCCGTGGCCACGCCGGTGGATCGGCCGGCGTGCTGCACCCATCCGCGGGCGATAACAGGCTGGCCGATTGGAATGCTGCGGGTGATATTGATCTTATATTCCAGCGTTGTGTAAATACTGCCTTTCGGCACTTTGGTCATCACTGCACAGGCCATACAGCTGTCTAATACCGCACCATACCATCCGCCATGCAGCCCGCCCATTGGATTCGTGTGATCAAACTCCGGGGTGCCAGCAAAGGTGACAGCACCCACGGATACCTCGGTCAGCTCATAGCAAAGCAACCGAGCGATGGGCGGGCGCGGCAATGTGCCGTCGCGCATGGCGCACATAAACTCATAACCGGACATCGATAGAAGTTGCGCGCGGGTGGGCAAATCGGAAAAATCTTTCGCCTCTGTCATTTCAAGCTCCCTGCGCGCTGGTGTTGACGGAGCCTAACGTGGCGCAGGGAGGGCTTCAAGCCACGCGGCGGAGGCTTTGTTGCGGTGCCTTTCCCAAAGCGGTGCAAATGGCACTGACCACTTCGGCTTTGTTCATCGTGTAAAAATGCAGATGCTCAACACCATTTTGGATCAAACTGTCACAAAGTTCACTGGCCTGCGCGATGGCCATCATCTCGGCCCGGCCCTCTCGTTCGGCGCGGGCGAAGCCCTCTGCCAGATCAGGGGCGATAGAGGTGCCGCAGCGGCCGGCGATGGCCTGGGTTGCTGTCCAATTTTGCACAGGCAAAATGCCAGGGATGATGGGTAGGGTGATCCCCTGCGCCGCGGCTCTATCGCGGAAGCGTAGAAAAAACTCTGCGTGGAAGAAAAATTGCGTAATCGCCGCCGTAGCGCCGGCATCTTGCTTACGTTTGAGCCAATCTAAATCACTCTGGGAGCTCTGTGCCAAAGGGTGCACCTCCGGGTAGGCGGCGACGAAAATGTCCTGCATTGCGTTTCGCTTGGCACATGCGATTAAGTCCATCACATCCAAACCCTTGGGTGCTGTATCCCCGCGCAGGGCGATGAGACCCTCCGCGCCGGCCTCTTGCGCCGCTTTCAGATAGGCGGGCAGATCAGCTGGCTGTTGGGTGGAACAGGTGACATGCGCCTGCAAGCGCCCTAGTCCGGATCGGCGCAAGGCCCGCAGGGTGTCTAAGGTTTGAGCGGGATCTTTGCTGCAGGTGACAGATGAAAATTGTGGTGCAAATCCGGCAAGCGTCTCGGCCACCCGGCTTAACGAAAATGCGGCTGTTACGGTTTTTGGCGAAAAAAATTCGAAGGAAATTTGGGTCATTCTATCCTCATTGAAGCTGGCTTGTGTTGACAGTGCCAGAGGGGTTATGATTAATCAAATTCATAAAATTCATTTTAGTTATGAGGAACTTTCCGAATGCACTTTGATCTGCGCCACCTCCGTGCCATCCGCGCCATTGACAAATGCGGTGGGCTGTCGCGCGCGGCCGATATGCTCAATCTCACACAATCGGCCCTGTCGCATCAGATCAAAGGGCTTGAGGATCAGGCCGGGGTTGATCTTTTTGTACGGCGCACCAAACCGCTGAAATTGTCGGCGGCCGGGCAGCGGCTGCTGAAGTTGGCCAATCGGGTACTGCCAGAGGTTGAGGCCACCGAAGAGGAATTTCGCAGCTTGTTGTCGGGCAAATCAGGCCGGTTGCATATCGCCATTGAATGCCATGCCTGTTTCGAATGGCTATTTCCGGTTCTGGAGGCCTTCCGCAAGGCCTGGCCTGACGTAGATGTCGATATCCGCCCGGGTCTGGCCTTTGATGCGTTGCCGGCTCTGGCGCGTGAGGAGGTGGATTTGGTGGTCTCCTCCGATCCAGAAGAGCATCCCGATCTCGAATTTTCACCACTGTTTGACTACGAACCTGTGTTTGTTGCCTCCAGCCAGCATGCTTTGGCGCAAAAACCTTGGATTGAGGCGCAAGACTTTCGCGATGAGATCTTGATCACCTATCCTGTAGATCGGGCGCGCCTGGATGTCTTCTCGCAGCTTCTCATGCCCGCTAAGGTCGAGCCGCGCGCGGTGCGTCAGGTGGAGCTGACCGCTGTGATTTTACTTCTGGTGGCCTCGAACCGCGGCGTTGCGGTGCTGCCTGATTGGGTTGTGCGCGAGGTGCGGTATAATTCTGATTATGTGACCCGACCGCTGACCGAGCAGGGGCTCACGCGCAGGCTCTACGCTGCAACCCGCCGAGAAGACACAACAAAACCCTTCATGGCGCATCTGCTTAAACTTGCCCGCAGCGAGCCGGTGAAATTGCAACGCAGCTAGGCCTTGGCAAGCTGGCTCCGGCGGCGTATAGCCCAGCCTGATCTGCAGGAGCATCACCATGGTACAAAGCGCAAATATGAACGTAATGATCGCGACAGCGCGCAAAGCTGGACGCGCCTTGGCGAAAGATTTTCGCGAGGTGGCCAATTTGCAAGTCTCGGTCACAGGCGCCAGTGATTTTGTCGCCCGCGCGGATATGCATGCGGATAAAGTGGTGAAAGAAGAGCTGCTTGCGGCCCGTCCGACCTATGGGTACTTGGCCGCTGAAAGTGCTGAAATTGAAGGCAAAGATCCGACCCGCCGCTGGATTGTCGATGCAATGGTCGGTGTCACCAACTTCCAACACGGCATGCCGCATTATGCGGTGACGATTGCTTTGGAGCATAAGGGTGAGATTATTGCCGGCGTGATATATGATGCCGCGCAAGACGAATGTTTTTTCGCGGAAAAAGGCCAGGGTGCTTGGATGAATGAGACCCGTATGCGGGTTTCTGGACGTCGCAGCCTGTCTGACTGTGTCTTTGCCACAGGCCTGCCGAGCGCGGGTCGCTCGGACTTGCCGCAAGCCTTGACCGATCTGGCGCAGCTTTTGCCGGTCTCATCTGGCGTGCGCAATCTTGGCGCTGCCGCGCTGGACATGGCCTATGTGGCCGCCGGCCGTGTGGATGGATTTTGGGGCCGCCGCTTGCAGCTTTGGGATGTCGCCGCTGGGATGATCATTGTGAAAGAAGCGGGCGGATTTTCCGAGGCCATCCAACCGGGTGGTGACGTGTTGCAAGATGGAACGGTGATTGCCGCGAATGATCAAGTCTTCGCGTCTTTTTGCAAGATCATCCGCAAGGGCAGCTGACACAGGGCGGCTTGACCATGCCATAGGTCACTGCTTCATTCCATAGTGTTTGCTCCCGCGCCACAAAACAGGCTCCATGCTTGACAGATGGCCGCTTTGCGCCACTTTGTTCCTATGCGTGTTTTTATCATTCTTATATTCATCGCCTTCACCACAGGCGCCTTGGCCCAATGCCCAAAGAATCCAGCGATTTCTGAGGAGCTTGATGAGGCCTATCGTAGTCTCAAGTTTGCGAAATTCCCCCGAGATGCGCAAGTGGCCACGGATGTCCTTTGGAGCTTGTGGACCCGTGCACCGGACAATCGGGCGCAACGTCTGCTCAACCGGGGGATGATGAACCTCCGCTTGGGCGACTTGGCGGCCGCTGAGGGGTTTTTGAGCGTTCTCATTAAGTATTGTCCCGATTATGCCGAGGGTTACAATCAACGCGCCTTTGCGCGCTATCTGGCCGGGAACTTCGAAGGGGCCTTGCCAGATTTGGCACGGGCCCTCTCGATCCAGCCGCGCCATCTCGGGGCATTGTCGGGCAAAGGGCTGACCCATTTGGCACTTGGACAGCCAGAGTTGGCAGAAATTGAATTTCGAAAAGAGATGGCTTTAAACCCTTTCACCGCAGATCGGGATTTGATCCCGAATTTGGGCACGGATTTATAGATAATCTGCCTTTACACGCTTTACACGCCCAGCATTTTGCCTATGTTCGCCGCTGTGCCCGCGTGATGGAATGGTAGACATAGAGGACTTAAAATCCTCAGGCTTAACGGCCGTGCCGGTTCGAGTCCGGCCGCGGGTACCACCAGTATATATAAATATATAATAATAAAGGGTATCTGAGCGTTTAATGGGTGGCTTGTGTACCAGTTCAGTCATATTTGTGTGCCATTTTGTGTACCGCTTTTGATGTAGGGTTTTGGCTTCCAATGAGTTGTAACGGTACGTTGTATCGAATCCTTAAGATCATCCGTGGCTCACCGAACCCCAGCCCCATTCATCGCTAAATCAGAGTTACCCGTGTAAACGATCTGATACGTGTTGTTACCCTTCACGCCACAGTTATGGCATCTGGCTCTCTGTCGTACCTCGTGGGCTGTAGTATCGCCTCCTACAACAGCAATCAGGTTTGCTACCTCTAGCATCGTATGGTGCTTACAGAGGCCACAAGTGATGCTGAGTTGGTGCTGTGGGATGGTTGAGAGTTTGGTCATTAGAAGTTCAACAGCCGCTGTACATCACTGACCCGCTTGGCATGATTGTATTGCAAAGGTTTGCACCCCTTAGATTAGCACCATTTAGGTTAGCACCCTTTAGGTTAGCACTGTTCAGATTAGCATTATTCAGGTTAGCACTATTTAGGTTAGCACCCTCCAGATCAGCATACTGCAGTGTGGCCCCGTTCAGATTAGCAAAACCTAGGTAAGCTCCTTTCAGATTAACACCCTCCAAATAAGCCCCCTCCAGATCCGCATTACGCAAATAAGCCTCCTCAAGATCAGCATACCACAGAAAAGCAAAATGCAGCTTAGCCCCCTTCAGATTAGCCCCCTGTAGTTTAGCCCCCTCCAGATCAGCATACCACAGAAAAGCAAAATGCAGCTTAGCATCCTTAAGATCTGCACCCTTCAAATTAGCACCTTTTAGATTAGCACTGTTTAGATTAGCACCACTAAGATCCGTACCCTTCAGGTAACCGTTAACCAAATCAGCATTACTCAGATCACACTTCCTGCAATAGTTAGTATCCTTAAGCTTCTGTAGATGCGCAATATCAAAAGCACTAACATGCGACCCATTCGTCACCAGAAAGGCTAGGAGTACGGCAAAATTTTTCATCTTCACTATAGCTAGCTCCATAAATTCACAACCAAACTGACATCTCACGCAGTAACCCACAAATGTGTTTCATTTCATGGCCGCTTTAAAGCTTTCAGCAACCGCTGTAGATCACTGAACTGTCTGGCATGATTGTGTTGCAGAAGATTGAACCATTTGTTCTTGCGCCCTTAAGATCAGCACCCTCCAGCAGCGCTGCACTCAGATTGGCATCCGCCAAGTTAGCGCCAATCAAGTTGGCACCCTCTAGGATAGCGCCCTCCAGATCAGCACCCTCTAGATCAGCATCAGCCAGATCAGCGCCAGCCAGATTAGCACCACGTAGATAAGAACCCTTCAGATTAGCACCCTTCAGATTAGCACCGTTTAAATTACCAATAGACAGATACGCACCCTCCAGATTGGAACCAGACAAATGAGTTCCCACCAGATTAGTACCACGCAGATAAGCACCTTTCAGATTAGAACCAGCCATATTAGCACCAGCCAGATTAGCACCAGCCAGATTAGCACCAGCCAAATTAGCACGATATAGATCGGTATCAGTGAGATAGCATTTAGAACATTTTTTCGTGTCAATCAGCCTCTGTAGGTCAGCAGGGTCAAAAGCAACAACCTGAGAGCCAATCGTCATCAGGAACGCCAGAAGTATGGCAATATGTTTCATCATTACTGGCTGGCTCCATAAGTCTCACGATCAGAATGACATCTCATGCAGTGACCCGCAAATAGTTTTCGCCTAAATGGTGTGACGTTGCAAATGTGATCACATTTTATGTTGTGACTATTTGTGATCACAAAGGTAGCTCAAGCATGAATGGAATGACTTATCGAACCTGACACAGCGTTACCCTTCAACGTCCATCTTTGTATTAGCAGCACCCATTAGGGCATCGTAACTGCCACCACGCTAAACGATCTGATACGTGTTGTTACCCTTCACGCCACAGTTATGACATCTGGCTCTCTGACGTACCTCGTGGGCTGTGGTGTTTATGGGGCAAAAACCACTCCCGAATTTGATATAGATTTTCACTAAAAGTTGCCCCACGATAATCACATCAATAAAAGTTTGGAGAGCAGTTATGTCTAAATCCTTAGCAAGTAAGTCATTCACCAATCCTGATGTTTTGAAAGAGCCAGAAAAAACTCATTCAGCTTCGGTTGATTTAGGTGTGGCGACGGCCACCAAATTAGTGCTTCAACCGGGCTGGAAATGGTCAGAGTGCGTCAAACCTTTGGTGGGTGGTCATAGCTGTCAAGCAGCTCATGTTGGCGTTGTAATTCAAGGTTCAATGACTGTTGCACACGATGACGGGTCTGAAATAACGGTTCATGCGGGTGACGCATACACTTTCGCTCCGGGCCATGATGGTTGGGTAAATGGAGATATTGAGTTTATTGGCTATGAAGTCACCGTATCCGCCAAGAACTTTGGAGCGTGGAGTACCTCTAATACGTGAGCCACGTCACTAACCTCTGCGTGGACCATCTCTGAATTACCCACGTGTGCGACCAACAAAAAAGATGATAAAATGACGATCATTAAAAGACTAAATGTAAACACCTTTACTTCTGAAGCGGACAACGACTCGTTTATCGCCGAATTATCCGAGCTTTGGCAAACTTGGTCTAGGCCAACAAGTTCTTCTGAAATAACTGTGGATATCAACAAAGACCGCGTTAATCCAATGAGAATGACTGCATTTGTAACGGTTGAAGGCGACGAAGCTTTGGTAGCCGTGAATAAATGGAGCCTAGAGGTCGTTCTGCCCATGCGTAATAAATATAAGCACGATAATTTAATGATTGATGCCGACTTGATTACCTCGATCTCGAAGTAGTTCCGTAGAGCCAAAAAACTAACAATGAGGGTTACGACACAATGATTTATGATAAATATGCTGAGGCTTGGGATACACAAAACATAAAAATGCTGGCTAGCCTTTGTCATCCCAATTTTGAGATGGTCATGCATTCCTCCGGCACTATCGCGCGAAAAGCAGACTATATCGAACGCCTCGAACCGCTAATCCAAAAGTTCAAACCAGAAAACAGGCGGTGTCTTTATGAAAATGAAGATATTTTGGTAATGCACTTCATAATGCCTTTTCCAAATGGAACGAAAGATGCTGTTCTATACTACATTCAAAAAGAAGATGGCTTAATGCGAAGAATAGAGACTGGCTCAACACCAATAAAAATAAATTTCAGTGAGGTAGATCAATGACCAAAGCAGAAATAGTTTTAACTGCGTGGGATAAAACTCTCGAAACCCGCGACTTTAGCCATTTATCTGTATTTTTGTCGAATGATTTTCAGTTCGAAGACACAACTGGCGAAGTTGAAGATTTAGCAACTACCAAGAGCTGGTGTATTTTGGGTGAAATACGCATAAAAAACTTTAAAATAATACGGGAAAATGAAGATTATATTGTGGCAACGCATGATGTCGTTCAAGACGGAAAACCCCGCTCAAACGTTATGGTTTACGCTGAAAAAGCGAACGGAAAATTCATTTACTGGAAAATTCAACGCGCCTTTGAAATGTGATGTGAAAGGAATATTTGATGTCAGGCTATAGCGGTAGTTGTTTGTGCGGTTCTGTTACATTCAAAGCTAAGGGTGAACCACGGCGTGTATTCGAGTGCTACTGTACTTGGTGCCAAAAAATTTCCGGTGGGTCCTCCAGAGCCTACGCTGTGTTTGATATGGGTAAGGTCACATATGAGGGTGGAAAAGTTTCTGAATTTGTGGACACCAAAACCGAACATGGCTTTAAAATGACTAATCGCTTTTGTTCGAAATGTGCCTCACCGGTAGAAATGCTCGTTGAGAGAGTGCCTGATGGTCAGTTTGTTCCTCTTGGTACGATAGACCAAAGACAAAATTTTGACATTCATGAGGGTCTATGGGGGCAAGAAGCCTTACCACATGTCGCGTTTAAGAACGGGCGTGAAGTGCGAAAGCAAGGTGGTGCTAGCGCATTGGTCTAAAACGTGTAGTCAGACGAATGAGAACACCCACAACATTTCTGGAACAGCCTAAATATATACGCTCATCAATGCACGCCACAGTTATGACATCTGGCCCTCTGACGTACCTCATGGTCTGTGGCATCGCCTCCGACGACAGCTATAAGGTTTGTAAATGGCAGTGGTTGGTTGAGTATAGAATAAAAATGAACACTTAATTCTTTATTTCGTATTTCTTAATTGTTTTACCCCACACCTCATCCATACCAACAAATGTAAAACCAGATGAAATTAATATTTTTTCTGACGCAATATTATCAGGTAACACAATACCAATGATCTTCTTTAATTTAAGTTGATCACAACCATATCTAATGACGCTATTTGCTGCCTCTTTTGCAATCCCTCGTCCCCACGCCGACTGGCTAAACCTATACCCAAAATCCACCCCATAATTTTCCATTAAGAACCCACAAATCCCAATTGGGTTCAAATCTTCTTTACTCCTAACGGCGTATCGTCCAAATCCACGCTGCAAATAACTATCAATATTTTCAGAAATATATTGGCGAGTTTCGTCAATAGTTTTTACTTTTCCATCAATAAATTTTCTAACCACTGGATCGGAATCCAAGTCGGTTAAGAACTGAAGATCGTTGAGGCTCAGATTGTTGATGACTAGACGTTCAGTTTCTAGATACATCTTTTATCTCCAAATGAAGGCAAGTTGATTTTATAGTGTGGATGCGCCATCTACTGTACCGCTAGAGTTACCCGTGTAAACGATCTGATACGTGTTGTTACCCTTCACGCCGCAGTTATGGCGTCGGGCTCTCTGACATACCTCATGGGCTGTGGTGTCGCCTCCTACGCCAGCTATCAGGTTGGCTACCTCTAGAAGCGTATGGTGCTTACAGAGGCCGCAGGTGATGCTGAGTTGGTGCTGTGGGATGGTTGAGAGTTTGGTTATTGGTAATATTTACGGCTAATCGCCCTCAAGGCTAACACTGTAACTTAACCCCATCCACGCTAACGCAACAAAAAACATGGGCCGAGACATTATAAACACCGAAAAGTACGGGCGATCATCAAAACTAAATAACCCAGAAAAAAGAACTGTATTATCAATTGTGCTATTTAACAAATAAACAAGCGCTATTAAGCACAGTATTTTAAATGCAAAGTTAAAATACGCACCTATATTCATTAAAATCAAAAGCCAAAACATTATATTGGCCCGACCATTAAAAATAGTTAAGATATCAGTGCTGAGTAAGTTTGGGTCAACCGCAACCAACATCTTATTCCATAACATGAAATAAATAAAAATGAATGATAAGACATAAATGTTACAAAATATTATTAGCGCTTTAAAGGTTTTACTCTGACGAATTGAAACAGCTTTTTCATCTCTACTCTGAGCGAAGGCTTCCAGAATGGCGCTCATTTCCATGTCGTTTACTTTTTTGTCTTCCATGACGCTATCTCACTTTGGGCTTGTGAAATGTAAGTTCAAAGCTCATCCATATTAAACAGACTATTAACACTGGACGAAATATTTGTATGACAACAACCAAACCTCGATTAGGGTATTCTATTATTCTGTATAGAACCAAATAATCGTCTATGTAGATTGCAATAGCCCAAGCTGTTAATGCGATGGTAGTGTACTTTGCATATTTTAAAGAGCTTAATAAAACGATTGGGTATCCGACCAATCCAAATGCTACGATCGTAAGTCTAACATAAGTCAACTTAATCGCTGCTAAAACGTGTTCTGGATTGTCTGTTTCAAACACACCGTCAGGAACGGTGACAATAGCGTACATCGCAGCAATGAGGAAACTATAGCAAACTAATAATGCCATCCAAAACAGTTTAGACAATCCCAGATTTTGTATCATTTAGCTGCAACCATTGTTCTGGTTCATCGAGTTCGACATAAGCCAAGCCTGAATTTCCGTCGTAAATAGTAGTTTTATTTTTATTAAGTATACTAGATGTATTGTAAGACAACAATACATAGTACTTATTTTCATTAAGTATACTAGATGTATTGTAAGACAACAATACATAGTACTAGTCAATGTTGAAACGGCGTATAAAAACTATCCGCAAACTAAATCTTTACCTTGGATTCACACCTGCAAAACGGGCCAACCCAATTCGTTTGGTTATGAATCTAAGGGTTCCCTACAGGCTCACGGAGAGCCTCTCACAGCATGTTGAACGTCTGCATTAACCTGTGCCGACCCAAAGGCTATCACGCTTGTAAGGAGCTAATATGGGCGCTGTACGTTTCGCACCACAGCAAATGCCCCGAAATCTTATGTACTATATTTAGTTCATTAACTCACATCAACACACTATGTAGTGTTCTCTATTGCTTTTCATATGTTGAGGCATGGGGTTAGTGTGCGAAACGAACTGGGGTTTTCCAGCGATTCTCTTCGCCTCTTGCAAGCATTTATTTCCACGGAGCTAAACTTTCTTTCGCCATATTTCAGTGTATTGAGTTTAGATATGTAAAATATTACTTGACAAATTGTTAATATTCTTTCACTATTGAACGTAGCAGGAGCGGTACATCTAATAATAAATATTTATTTATGGTGAGCTCTTGTAACATGGTGAACTGTGATTATATCTGTAGATAGCGGACTAGACTCTGCTCTTAAAACACTGACGTTTGCCCATTTGGGGCTGACGCTATTGGCGGGCAAGATGGACAGACGTGCGAGGAAATTCCGACAGGAGTTCGGAGAACAAGGCGCTGGTAAGAAATTCGAGGTCTTCTGCAAGTGGTTCCTTGAGGATGACCTGTCAGCAGCGACAAGCCACCCTAGAACTAGATAGCATGGCCACTCTATTCAAATAGACATAAATGCAGGAGCATCAGCAGGTCAGATTGTGTTCCGTCTACACTTACACTTGATCCCAAGACGTGATGGTGATGTCGTTGATCCCAGAGGTGGGGTGCGTGGAGTTATCCCGAGTAAACAGGGGTACTAGGCTGTATCCTTAGCAGTTGCCTTCAAACGACCTTCGACATTTGCCCCAAAATCTATTCGTATTTTCTCTGCAACCACTTCACCTCTGACAACCGCTGTCGAACCAAGCACCACTTCAACAGCAGCTATGGTGCCGTTCAAATAACCTTCGACTGTGACAGACCTTGCTTTCACGTTACCATCCACGTTGCCGGTACCTGTCACTACAAGTACATCTACGGTCAAATCGCCTGTAATTCTTCCGCCAAACTCGACTGTTCCGTCACTTTGCCAATTGCCTTGGATAACTATGCCATCATGCAAAAGCGATCGACGTTGCCTAGGTTCCTTGGAGAAACTGCTTGCAGGTGTAAGGCCTTCGGTTGTTGGTTTGGAAAACATATTTGATACCATGTGCCATTTGAGAGTTTTATCTGAGTATTCTAACAAAGATATTCCTGAAAACAATTCCTTATGAATACGAAGAAAATATAGCAGATACACTAGAAGCTACCACCTAAATAACTATCCTCCCATTACTAGAGGAAATAGAGTTTTGTCGTACCCACATCGGCATCTAACCCACGATAACGCGGCAAACCACAGAGGTGTTATCCCCAGTAAGCAAGGGTATTAGACTTGGGGCACTGGGCTTTGGTGGGGCAGGGGCTATTTACCCCAACTCTCCAGTTTCTCTGCCTTAATGATCTCTTGCTGTAGGTACGCTAAGGGATTGCCGTCACCATAGCCCTCAGCGACAGTTCTCTTGCCGTTACCTAGGATAGCATACTGAATTCCATAGGCGTTCTCAAGGCTCTGAGCTTGTCCTTCATGGAGTGTCTGGTTGAGTACGGCACACAGGTTTTATCTGCCTTCAGGCCCATCTTGTCGTTTACTATCTTTCGGAGCGTTGCAGAGATTGCATCCATTCCTCCGTCTCTGCCATACTTTGGGAATAAAGCAGTGTCTGGATTGGTGGTATCAATACCGGAAACATAGGCTCTCAGGCTGTCCAACAGTTCACCTACAACTGGCACATCTCGCACTGAGTTTCTATTCTTCAGTGTCCGAATCCTGTTGTAGCGAAACTGAATGTGCGGAACATTGGTGTCGAGGATTAGGTCTCTTATCAGTAGGCCAGCAGGTTCCATAGTACGACAACCAATCTGGATCATAAGTTGACCAATAAGAGAAGCCTGAGGGTTTATGTCGATCAGGTGTCCCTTGTAGGTGGCAATCTCATTGGGGGTCATTGGCCTACGCTTATTACCTCTGTCCTCCGAGGTTAGATCATCGGCGTTCTTTCGTACGGTACCTGTCAGTCCAGTCCAAGGGTTAGTCATGCTGAGTTCGTATTCTTTGATAGCGGAGTTAAAGATTGCGCTAAGGGTATTTATTCCTCTGGAGAGAGTATCGTCCGCCCATGTTGGATTAGCTGCCATGAGCGCATCCTTGTGTCGTCTGGCCTTTTGTCGGTTAATCTCAATGATTGGGGTATCTAGTGGCGCTAAGGCTCTAATTGCTCTGTAAGCTTTTCCTTCATGCTTCTTCTGATTGTGGGGGGTCCGCTTCTTCTCTTCAGCATTGATAGTGAGATAGGTCCCAGTAGCTTCTTGAAGGGTAGGGATCATAGACAGACCTTCTTCCCCAGTGAGCAAATTATATGCTTGGTACCAAGGGTTGCTTTCATCAGTTTCATATTCAGCATCCCAACCACCACGATCATTGGGTGTATGATTCACCTCAGTAATGCCCGGTAGAATATCGTGCCAAATATCTTTCCACTCATCTTGCATCTTAAAGAACCTCAGAGCTTCCTCTTTGGTCTTGGGTATCTGTTGTGGGTGTATGCCTTCTTTAACTAGTATCTCTCTGGCAGCTTCCATCACTTGCCGATTAGGGAGCGTTTTGCCATATATTTGTTTTCTTAACTGAGCAGCTTTCTCATCAAACTTTGTATTCACGACAGCGGCACGTCTAAGGGCTTCAGGGTGGCTCTTCGTCTTCAATGACATCTTCTGTTCCAGTTTGCCCCAGATGCCTCGTAGCTCCTGTGGTATCCTGCGTCTATATCTATAGATGCCACGGCTTTTTGATTTGCTGATGTAACCCGCAACTGACATTTGTGTACCACTTTTATTAAATGCGTGTACCACTTTTATTAAATGCGTGTACCACTTTTATTAAATGCGTGTACCACTTTTGTGGACTATATCAAATTAATGCAAGTGTTTATTGGTTTACTATATCAAAATTAGGGTCCGGCCGCGGGTACCACCAGAGCAATATACCTCTGATAGGCGAGTGGAAGAGCCGCTGTGTTTCACGCGGCATTGGTCCAACGTGCGGGCAATAGATCCATGCCGCCCGACTTCCCTGACCGGCAAGCCTATGCCCACCATAGGGGTTCGGGTTCTTTGGTTTTGTGAATATTAAAGGTCCGAAGCTGCTCCAACAGCCACTCCATGCGGTCAGCGTCGTCTGTAAGATAGGGCTTTGACAGTGCGACAATATCGGCAGCTGGCGTGCGGAATTCTGTGGTCCAAGCGGCCAGGTTAAACAAGATCGGAACAAAGGAGATGCCGGCTTCCGTCAGGTAATAGGGTTTCTTTTGTGCATGACGCTCGGACGCGCCGATTTCCAGCAGGTTGAGATCAAGCATCAATTTCAATCGAGAAGACAAGGACCCTGAAGAAATATTTTCTCTATTGTTCTTCAGGATATCGTTAAATGTACGTCGATTAAACAATGCAATATCACGAATGATAATCGGAATCCATTTATCGCCGAGCAGATGAGCTGCAAGACCAATTGGGCACATGTTTTCCTCTACAAATTTTTCATCTACCCCATTCTTCACATCTAACATAAACCATTCCACCATTTAAACCACTATTAAAATGACATTGGCTGGCCAATCTCTGCGCGTCAATTATTTTCTTCTTAAAATATTAACTTCCATTCAGAAAAACCACTTTGATATTTGCTGTGGTTCTAAGATATCCTTCGAGTTTAGTATAAATATAGGACAAAATCGCATGTTTGTTATCTCAAGCGAACAATCGTCAAAACGAATGAAGGACAGTCGGGTAATGATGGTAAAACTTACGCAAGATCTCGCACGTGGACTTGGTCCATGGAAGGACATGTATCACAAAAATCAAGCAGTGCTAAACGCTCTTGGCGCGCGTCTTATATTTGCGGGTACGGAAAAAGATGATGACAGCAAACTGACTGTGATCATCGATTTTGACTCTCTTGAGGCGATGAAAGCTTTCGGCGGACATGAGGAATTAAAAGCCAAACGTGCGGCAGCTGGGGCGCTCTTAGACACCACGGTGATCACCGTTATGAGCGAAGGTTCCTTTGTCGGGTGAGAGATGCCGGATTAAGTATCGCATACTGCAAAGTTAAACCAATCAATATGTTGAATGAGGAGGAAGATCCATTATGCCAATAGAAGTGAAAAATTTTGCCTCATAAGCAGATGAAGCCAAAGAGATGCCAAACGCTCGTGTTGAGTCGGTTAATGTCATGGGCCAGCGTGTGATGAAATTGACCTTGGCGCCAGAGTGGAAATGGTCGCGTGATATCAAACCTCTTGTAGGTACACCAAGCTGTCAGGCGACACACACGGGCGTTATTGTTGAGGGCACGATCCATTGCGTTTGCGATGATGGCTCCGAGGCGACCTATTCCGCAGGAGATGCTTACGCGATTTCCCCAAATCATGACGCCTGGTGCGTTGGGGGATCACGGGCGGTCGTCTATGAATTTGCTGGACGTTGGGGAGAGTGAATACTTCCGTTTACGATAAACTGCAGAAAGTTTTGGATGATCGAAATGTTGAGGGTTACCTCGGCCTCATACACGACGATGCGCAGATTATTTTCCATAAATCTGGTGACCGGTTTAACAAAAGTGAGTGGGTGTCGGTGGTGGGCGGCATGATGCGTAATCCCAAATTCGTGAAAGACGCATCGCGCTGCATTTATGAAGATTCAGACATGTTAGTTTCAGATACTTTCATGTCTTACCCTGGCGACACTAAAGAATCCGTTATGTTGGTGTGCATGTTGAAGGATGGGCAAATAATCCGCATGGAAACTCGGGAGTCACCGCTTGATTAAAGGGCTTTTAGCCACTCATTAATAGGAGAAGTTTAATGGCTAACCTACTCATACATATCCACAGTGGACCTGAGTTAAAGAATAAGCTCTCCCTTGGGTTGCTTGTCGCCAAAACGGGGGTCGCGGAAGGCCATAGTGTCAAACTGTTTTTGGCCGCTGATGCTGTGCGCGCCCTGGCTTGTCGGGCAGAAGGTGAGATTGTGGGGCAGGGCACTGGCGACGCAAACTTGCACTTACAGGCTCTCGCCGCGGCAAATGTTCAAATCATGGTCTCGGGAATGTCTGCGAAGGCGCGCGGCTATGATGACGGTCTTCTGGCCGGCTATAATGCTTCCTTTGCGATGCCTGACACGCTTATTGCCTTGGCTTTAGATGCCGATACGGTGCTGTGTTATTGATGCTGCTGTAGGACTTTAACGGCAGGAATAATCCTTGATGCGCAAGGGACTTATATATCCTGAGCGCCTGAATTTTTGCAGCCGTGCCATTGCGGCATAATATCGTCTGTCAGGCCGTTACGGCTGCTGTGGCGGTCGGGCCAGCTCAGCTTCTATCATGCGGGTTAACTTTTGCGACAAGGGCCGGGTTGAGGCGCCCCAAGTTGCCAAAACCTGGCCATCACCACCGATCAAAATTTTGTTAAAATTCCACGCTGGCACGAATCCGCTTTGCGCGCGCACGGCCATAAAGAAGGGATGCGCCTGCGCGCCTGTGACCGCGAGGGTCTCGCTCATCGGCATATCAATGTCGTAATTCAAGGCACAAAAACTTTTGACTTCTGCATTGCTGTCGAACTCCTGGTTAAAGTCATCCGATGGGACTGCGATCATTCCAAAGCCGGCGTCGCGGTAGGTGTCGTAGAGTTTTTGCAGATCGGCATATTGTTTGGTGAAGGCGCATTGCGACGCGGTGTTCACCACGAGGTAGGGTTTTCCCTGCCATTGGCGCGTATCGATACGCCCGCCATAGATCGATGGGAAGCTATAGGCCGCAAGCTCGCTGGCGTGGCCCAAGCGCGGCTTTACAGCCGCAATAGCCGAAGCGATGACAAATATCGTGGCCCAGAGAAAGAGTGTGTGTTTGCGTATCATAAAGGTTCTACGTATCATGCGCCGATTTAGATCAGCCTTATGCGAGACCGACGCAAGATTGTGTCTGGGGATCCCAAGTTGTTCCAGGCAGGCAGAAGGCCTGCGGGTCAGTGCCGCGATCTGGGCAGCTCGGGGCCTCTTGAGCGAGGCTGGCAGTGGCACAAATCATGATCAATAGAGATATGAGAATGGGCTTCATCGTTTGAGTCTCCAGATTATGCTTGGCCGCGGCCCCACAGGCCGGCGCATCATTGGGCCGGGTTATTGTTTTGCGCGCATGCTTTGCACTTGGTGAATGAGCGCATCGGCGCGGCGTTTGCTCATACCAAATTCTTTACGCAGCCGCTCTAGGTCTGCTTTGTTGGTATGGTCTAAAATACCATCTAAAAGTGCTTTGCGGAAGGAGAAAATGCCGCGATTGTCGCATGGCAAAAAGAGGGGCGACGATCATAAGCCCCTCTTCTTTATTGGATCATCACCCACGTCCGGTATCGCTCAATATGTTATGACCCCGCGCGGCTAGGCATCGATCGACTATACGGCGCGGTCCGTATTTCACCTCTTGATCTGTGGTATCCACGTCCCCTGCGCCTAAAACACCACCAATGGCCGCGCCAGTCGCCGTAGAAGCACTATCTTCGCCATAAACGTTTCCAAGTATAGCTCCAGTCAGAACACCCGTGAGCACTCCAGCGGCCACTTCACTTTTTCTACGATCAGCCAGCTCTTTTTCAGTTCGCGAGGCTATCGTTCGGCAATCGATCAGGTCCGATTCAAACTTGGTTACGTCCGTGCGTGACGTATCAATAACCGGACGATATGTTTCCAGTCCACTTGAAGTCTCCGTGCAGGCAGTTGCCATAATCGCCACGGCAATTAATGTTAAATTTTTCATCCTCTTTCGCCGTTTCTTTACTGGGCACTCAAGGAAAAAGCTAACATATATATTAAATATTTCGTCACCAATGGTGAGCCTAAGCCGCATGATATTGAGGACGGTGAGTATATATGTGCCATCATTTCTATACATAAAATCAATCTACAAGGTCAGAATTAGCAAATTAGGACTCAGACGGCCATAGCCTAAGTTTATTTTTTTGACTTTGCGATTTCGTCGCAGACCGCCATGATTAATGGCTCTAAACAAAGCATATCATTGGACCGCTGCTGTCCGTCCATGAGTGCGGCTACTTTGTGATGTTTACTTGTAGTACCTGCGCCTCCGCACCGAACTCTCCCTCGAGCCGGCGCAGGGTCTAGACATCGGAAACCCGGCGCTGCGGGATTGGGCGAAAAGGGGCAGAGGGTAGGGCGCTCCCGGGGCCTAGGGCAAGGCCTGCATATGTAGGAGTTTTTCACCATCGAGACTGAGCAGGTAAATCTTGCGATTTTGGTCGATCACGATCAATTCATTGGCTGTGCGGCTGACTGAGAGCACCTGGGTCCCCTCGGGCAGGGCGGTGATTTCAGGGAAAATTGCAACAGGGCTCTGCAAGCGGATGACAAGCACCGTAAAGATCGCTATGAGACCCACAATCATGGTGGCTGTGAGCGTTGTGACCAGCCGCCTTAAAAACCGCAAATTAGCCGGTTCAGTTGGATTTGCCGGAACCTCAGATTGATCTGCCATGACTGATGTCCTTTTTACCATTGGAGAAAACCCTCCGCCTCGCCTTGATAAAGCCTTGGCGCGGAATGTGCCAGAGCGTGCCATCAGCCGGTCGCGCCTGTCGCGCATGATCGCGGAAGGCACGGTTGAGGTGAATGGCGTTGTTGTGACCGATCAAAAAGCCCGGGTGCAAGAGGGCGATGATATTGTCATTCGTGTGCCCGAAGCGGTGGAAAGCCATATGCTGCCGGAAGATATTCCGCTCGAGGTTTTGTTTGAAGATGACGACTTGATTGTGGTCAATAAGCCGGCCGGCATGGTGGTGCATCCGGCACCGGGAACGCCTTCCGGAACCTTGGTCAATGCGCTTTTGGCCCATTGCGGCGAAAATCTTTCTGGTGTGGGCGGGATGAGGCGTCCTGGGATTGTGCACCGGATTGATAAAGACACCAGTGGGCTTTTGGTGGTGGCCAAATCGGATGCGGCCCATCAAGGTTTGGCGGATCAATTTTTGGATCACAGCATTGAACGGCTTTACACAGCGGTGTGTTTTGGCGTGCCCTCTGCGGGAGATCCTCGGCTCATGGGCCTGGCCGGCACGTCATTTGAGGCGGGCAATCAGCTCAAAATCACAACCCAATTGGCCCGCCATAAGACGGACCGGCAACGCCAAGCGGTTGTGCTGCAAAATGGTAAACATGCTGTGACCCGCGTGCGGGTGATGCAAGAATTGGCTGGCGGCGCTGCCGCGGTGGTGGAATGTAAATTGGAGACCGGCCGCACCCATCAAATTCGGGTCCATATGTCCTATGCGGGTCATGCTTTGCTTGGTGATCAGACCTATAGCCGCAAACGCAAATTGGCTGGGGCCTATACCGAACAGGTCGCCGCCTTCCCAAGGCAGGCGCTGCATGCGGGGTTTTTGGGGTTCAAACACCCGATCACCGGCCGGGCGCTGCGCTATACGAGTCCATTGCCTGCGGATATTCAGGGTTTGATTGCGCTTTTGAGCGTGTAGCGGTCGGTGCGCCGCCCATTTATTGCCGAAAATGAATAATAACGCGCCGCCCTCTTGAAACGGGGCGAAGGCGCACGCATATCTATGTTAAGCCCATATACATGGGACTGAACATAAAGGGAGCACGATGGCAAATTACGCAAATTTACCTGCACCAACGCCGGATGGGGGATTGAACCGCTATATGCAGGATATCCGCAAATTCCCGATGCTGGAGCCGGAAGAGGAGTATATGTTGGCCAAGGCTTGGGTGGAGCGGCAAGACAGCGGTGCGGCGCATAAGTTGGTGACGAGCCACCTGCGTTTGGCAGCTAAAATCGCCATGGGCTATCGTGGCTATGGGCTGCCACAGGCGGAGGTCATCTCGGAGGCCAATGTCGGCTTGATGCAGCCGTCAAGAAGTTTGACCCGGAAAAAGGCTTCCGCTTGGCCACATATGCGATGTGGTGGATCCGGGCGAGCATTCAAGAATATGTGCTGCGCTCTTGGTCCTTGGTGAAAATGGGAACCACGTCCGGACAAAAGAAGCTGTTTTTCAATCTTCGCAAGGCAAAATCGCGGATTGGCGCTTATGATGATGGGGACTTGAGACCCGAACAGGTTGCCCGCATCGCGACTGATCTGGGCGTGACTGAAACCGAAGTGCAGTCGATGAACCGCCGGATGTCTGGGGGCGATGCCTCTTTGAATGTTATGGTCGGCAGTGACGGCGAAAGCGCGACACAGTGGCAAGATTGGCTGCAAGATGAGGATGCCGATCAAGCAGGCGATTATGAGCGCAATGATGAGATGTCTGTGCGTCGCGACATGCTGGCTGAGGCGATGAGCGTTTTGAACGACCGCGAAAAGGACATTATCACCCAACGTCGCTTGCACGATCAGCCGGTGACCTTGGAGGAGCTGTCAAGCCAATATGACGTGAGCCGCGAGCGAATTCGCCAGATTGAAGTGCGGGCGTTTGAAAAGCTGCAAGACCGTATGCGTGAATTGGCGCAGGAAAAGGGCCTGCTGCGCGAGTTGTGACGCCGAACCGTGCCTGCCTCTTGCCCTGCCATTTTAGCTGGCAGGGCTGCTGTCTTCGCGCTATCCTAGGGTGAACTGGCATGAATGGGGGCTCGCATGACACAGATCCGTTGGGGTATTCTTGGGGCGTCAAAATTTGCGCGTGAACACATGGGTCCGGCCATTCATGCGGCCAAGGGGGCGGTTTTATCGGCTGTCGCCAGTCGCACCCCACAGAGCGTTGCCCCGTTTCAGGACTTCGCCGCCGGATGCCGAGCGGTTATGGGCTATGACGCTCTCATCGCAGATCCTGACATTGATGCGATCTATATTCCCCTGCCGCATCACATGCATGTTGAGTGGACCGTAAAGGCGCTCAATGCGGGCAAACATGTGTTGGCGGAAAAACCCATTGCGATGCAAGCCGATGACTTTGAAAGGTTAATCGCCGCCCGCGATGCCACCGGGCTTTTGGCGGCTGAGGCTTATATGATTGTGCACCATCCACAATGGCAGCGCGCGCGGCAAATGGTGGCCGATGGCGCGATTGGCCGGGTGATCCATATCACAGGCGGATTTTCCTATGACAATTCCGATGATCCGCAAAATATTCGCAACCAGGCGGCCACGGGCGGCGGCGGCATGCGCGACATTGGGGTCTATGTGCTGGGATCGGCGCGCTATGTCATGGGTGCAGATCTTGAAAATATTTCAGCTAAAATTCGTTGGGAAAGCGGTTTTGACACTTTTGCTTCGATGCAAGGCAATATGGGAGAGGCGACCTATTCGGCTTATGTCTCCACGCGCATGCATCCGCATCAAGAGATGGTGTTTCATGGATCGGAAGGGCTATTGCGTCTCACTGCGCCTTTCAATGCCAATATTTTCGGCGAGGCGCGCATTGAATTGCACCAACCGAATTTGGGCCTGCGGGTTGAGAAGTTTCCCGCAGCCAACCACTATGTCAATCAAGTAGAGGCCTTTGGCCACAGCATTCGCAATGGCGCTGCCTATCCTTGGACCCTCGAGCAGGCGCGCGGAACCCAAGAAGCGATTGACACTGTATTGGCCATTGGCACCGACTTAAAATAAGCGGACAGCCACAAATTATTGATATAAAGCGACGTTCAATTGGACTTTTTTGGAATTAAAAACGTGTTTCACCATGGCTAGGCCAAAAGCTGACGGTGATTGCCAAGGCCGCCCGCTATCAAACAGCTGCCAGCGAACTGCGCCCTTGGCCTTGGAGCGAGTTGGATTAATCCTCCATCGCTTCCAGCTCATCAATCATCGCGGAGATCATGCTGAGTCCCTTGTCCCAAAATTTGGGGTCACTGGCGTCTAAACCAAAGGGCGCGAGCAGCTCTGTGTGGTGCTTCGAGCCCCCGGCCCGCAGCATGTCGAAATATTTGGCCTGAAACTCCGGATCACCCTCCTCATAGACCGCATAGAGTGCGTTTACTAAGCCGTCGCCAAAGGCGTAGGCGTATACATAGAAAGGGGAATGCACGAAATGCGGGATGTAGGACCAGAAGGTCTCATAACCATCCATGAATTCAAACACCGGCCCCAGGCTCTCACCCTGCACGCTCATCCAAATTGCATTGATCTGATCTGGCGTGAGCTCCCCCTCGCCGCGGGCGGCGTGCAGTTTGCACTCAAAGTCATAAAACGCAATTTGGCGCACCACGGTGTTGATCATACTCTCGACCTTGCCGGCCAAAAGCACTTTACGCTCTTGTGGGGTTTTTGCGGCGGCCAAGAGTTTGCGGAAGGTCAGCATTTCGCCAAAAACGGAGGCTGTCTCTGCTAAGGTGAGCGGCGTTGAGGACAGCAGCTCGCCTTGCTGGGCGGCCAAAACCTGATGCACCCCATGACCCAACTCATGGGCCAGTGTCATCACATCATCCGGCTTGCCCAGGTAGTTGAGCATAACATAGGGATGTACGGTGGTGACGGTTGGATGCGCGAAGGCGCCGGGTGCCTTACCTGGCTTAACCGCCGCATCGATCCAGCTTTTGGTAAAAAACTGTTTGGCAATCTCGGCCATCTCTGGCGAAAATTCGGCATAGGCGGACAGCACCATCTCTTGCGCTGCGGTCCAATCGACCAGCTTGTCATCTTCAATTGGCAAAGGAGCATTCCGATCCCAGACCTGCATTGTCTCAAGACCAAGCCATTTGGCTTTGAGCGCATAGTAGCGATGCGATAACTTGGGGTAGGCGGCCACGACCGCATTGCGCAGAGCTTCCACAACCTCGGCTTCGACATGGTTGGACAAATGCCGCCCGGTTTGCGGTGTTGGCATTTTACGCCAGCGGTCTTCGATCTCTTTGTCTTTGGCCAGCGTGTTATGTACCCGAGCAAACAGGCTGGTGTTTTCACGCAATACGCGCGCAATTTCGCGGGCTGCCGCCTCACGCGTGTCTCGGTCTTGTTTGGACAATTCGTTGGTCGCAGCTTCGAGCGGTACATCTTCCCCATCAATAGTAAAGACCAGGCTGGCGATCGTTTCGTCAAACAAGCGGTTCCAAGCCGTTGCCCCGACCACCGATTGATCATGCAGGAACTTCTCCATCTCGTCCGAAAGCTGGTAGGGTTTCATGGCACGCATACGGTCAAACACCGGCTTATAACGCGCCAGAGCCGTATTTTGCGACAGCAATTTCGAAAGAGCTTCTTCATCCAATCGATTGAATTCTAACCCGTAGAAAACCAATTTTGTCGTATGCTCTGTCAGCTTGTCTTGCATATCTGACATGAATTTCGCCCGCTCGGGATCGGTTGTCAGCTGATAATAACGCAAACCCGCAAAAGACATAATCCGACCGGCAATGATATCGATGGCCTCATAGCGCTCAACGGCTTTGAGCATTTCATCCGCATTGAGCTGCGCGAGCTTTCCTTCATAATCATTTGAAAAGTCAATACAAGACTGTTTAAGCCATGTCAGATCGGCCTGCAGCTCTGCTGCGTCCTCAGAGGCATAAAGATCGCTGAGATCCCATTCTGGCAAGTCTCCAAAGGCTCCGCCGCCTTGTGAATTGGCCTCAAATACGCGGGTGTCATTTAGCATGAATTGGTCCATCAGGGCTGTATTGTTCGGTCAGCTGGCTCAAAAACGCCCAATTTTGAGCAGCAAAATTATTCGGTATCTCGTCCCTTACCTAATGTTTTTCGGGCCGAGAGGAAAGCCACTTTAGGCGCCTGCAATTCAAATTGAATTTCCCCGCGCTTCATGCTCTGCTTTGACTGTTGCTAGAATTGGAGAACTTATGCGCATCGAGAATTTTAAATCCCGCATGGCTAATCGCTATATGATGGCTGGGACATTTTTGAAAACGCCAGCCTATGAGTTGGTGGAGGTTCTGGCAACTTCGGAGCTAGATTTCATCTGCATCGATATGGAGCATAGTCCCTTTGACCGCGCGCGCACCGATGCTTGTTTGGCGGTCGCGCGGGCCTTGGATTTTCCGGTGCTGGTGCGGGTGACGCATTTTGCACCGCAAACCGTGTTGCAGGTTTTGGATATGGGCGCGGTTGGCGTGGTGGCACCGCATATCATCACGGCAGAGCAGGCCAAGGATTTGGTGCGCGCGGCGCATTTTGGCCCAGGCGGCCGCGGTTTTGCTGGCGCCACGCGTTGGGCCGGATATGGCAGTCAAAATACGGCGGAAGTGTTGGCGCAATCGGCACGTCAAACTGTTGTGATTGCCCAGATTGAAGAGCCCGAGGCGCTGGAGAATGTCGAGCAGATTGCCGCAACCCCGGGTGTGGATGGCTTGTTTCTGGGGCCTTCGGATATGAGCGTTTCAATGGGCTATAGCGACACCAATTCTGAGGAATTGCGCGCCTCCTTAGCGCGGTGCGGCGCGGCGGCGGAGGTGTCGGGCAAAGCCTATATGACCTTTGTGCCCAATGCTGCGAAAGCGGCAGATTGGGCGCAATTTGGGGCGCATATGTTCTTTATCGGATCTGAGCAGGGTTGGATGAAGTCTGGGGCCAATACCGATGCGGAGGGCATTCATGCGCTTGGGTGATGCCGATCAAAATGGGCGATGGTTTCGCGGTAAAACGCCCCACGGATTTCGGAGCGTTCCATCATGAATTCATGTTTGGCCTGGGGCATGACCTTTAGGCTGGCTTCGGGCCAATGGGCCATACGCTGCTGAATGCGCCTTGGGTCGACAATGGTCTCCAGTCCGCCGACAAAGCATAGGGCGGGATAGTTGGGCGCGCGGCGACGGTGCAGCGATAACATCTCGCGCAAGGCCTCATTGAGCCAGCGCAGGCTCGGGCCACCAAGGGCGAATTCGGGAAGCTCTTGCAGTTGATGCCGCATCATTTCAAACATTTGCCGATCACAGCTCAACTGATTTTCCTCAAAGAAAACCTCCTGTAGATAGGATCCAACAGAGGTTCCGGGCGCGCGCATCTCAGCCAGTTTGAACGGATACAGGAGGCTGGATAACCCCCAAGCCAAGGCGCGTTTCGCAGGAGGGTGAAACAAAATTCCCCACATAGGTGCGGAGAAACTGACCGCCTGCACGGGCAAGCCTTGCAAAAGCGCCCGCAACCCAATGCAGCCACCCATAGAGTGGGCCAACAGAAAATACGGTTTGGGCAGGTCTAAGGATTTGGCTGCGGCCCGAAGAGTTTGCACGTCCAGCTGATAGTCGGAAAATCTGTCCACATGCCCAATCAAGCGATCTGGCAACAGCCGATCTGACAGGCCCTGGCCGCGCCAGTCTATGGCCAGGGAGGTGTAACCGGCCTCGGCAAGGGCAGCTGCGGCGCCGCCGTATTTTTCGATATATTCAGTGCGCCCGGGAAATATCAGGACCGTCCCTTTGGCCCCTTGCCTCCAAACCCCAAGACGCAAACGCAGACCGTCTTGTGTTTGCACCCAATGGCCTGAGGATCCCGCCGGGCCGCGCGCCAGATCATTCGCAAGCGGCGCAGGGCTGAGCATCAGCTCAAAACACCTGCCAGTCGCAAGGCCAAACCCATATCTCCCTCGACCGAGAGCTTGCCGCTCATGAAAGCCGAGGTTGGGTTTTGCGTGCCGGCAAGAATATCCTCAAAGACGTCTGCCGTGGCCGACAGGGTCACATCTGCCGGATCATCAGAAATTCGCACCCCTTGGTTGTCCAGGATTAAAGCGCCCTCACCGGAAATTGAAAACTTTGCAGAGCCATCAAAAACGCCGCCGTCCAGCTTCTGCGTTAAAACATCACGGGCTTGGTTCAAAATTTCGCTCATACAACAGGTTCCTTAATCATTTTATTTTACAGCGAGGGGCTGAAACCCCGAAAAACTGTGCTACATCTGACTTATGACCAGTGTTGTTTGGAAACTCAAATCAATCGTGGCGGCAACCTGCCTATTTGTTGCGGCAACCGGGATGGCGGCGGGACAATCGGCGCGGTTGGACCCATTGTTTGAGCGTTTAAAAAATGTAGACGCCGCTGATGCGCCGGCTTTGGAGGCGAAAATCCGGCAGGAATGGTCGAAAAGCGGATCTGCAGCGGCTGATTTGCTGCTGTCGCGGGCGAAGATTGCCATTGATGCAGGCGATCAGAAAGCGGCCATGGGGTATTTGACAGCCCTAACAGATCATGCGCCAGAATTTGCTGAGGGCTGGAATCTTAGCGCGGTGACCCTCTTCAACATGGGTAAAATAGGCCCTGCTTTGGCCGCTCTCGAACGCACCTTAGCGCTGGAGCCACGCCATTTTCAGGCGCTTGAAGGGCTGGTGCTGATTTTCGATGATGCTGGGCTTTATCAGGAGGCTTTTGAGATCCTGCGACGTATTGAGGCTATTCATCCTCATGCCGAAATTCTATCCAAGACGCGCACGCGACTTGAAGCAAAAACCCTAGGGCAAGCCCTGTAACCCCTTAAGGGATTGGCCAATGGCTCTAAATAACCGAATTGTGGCCGTTTTAGGCCCGACCAACACGGGCAAAACCCATTATGCCATTGAGCGGATGCTGGGGCATCGTACGGGAATCATGGGATTGCCCCTGCGATTGCTGGCCCGCGAGGTTTATGACAAAATCGTAGCGCTGCGGGGGCCGTCTGTTGTGGCTTTGGTGACCGGCGAGGAGCGCATTGTGCCGCCGCGCGCGAAATATTGGGTCTGTACCGTTGAGGCCATGCCCGAGGGCATGGGGTGTGACTTTCTCGCGGTAGATGAGATCCAACTCTGCGCCGATCCTGAGCGCGGTCATGTGTTCACGGATCGTTTGCTGCGCGCGCGCGGCTTGCATGAAACGCTCTTTTTGGGTGCAGAGACCATGCGAAAGGCCATTGCGGCTTTGGTTCCGACTGCGGATTTTATGCATCGGGAGAGGTTCTCCGAGCTGAGCTACAGCGGGCAAAAGAAAATCAGCCGAATGCCGGAACGCTCTGCCATTGTCTCGTTTAGCGTTGATAATGTCTATGGAATTGCCGAACTTCTGCGGCGCCAAAAGGGCGGGGCGGCCGTGGTCATGGGGGCATTGAGCCCGCGGACGCGCAATGCGCAGGTTGAAATGTATCAAAACGGCGATGTGGATTACCTTGTGGCCACCGATGCCATTGGCATGGGGCTCAATTTGGATGTGAACCATGTGGCTTTTTCAGCGACATCGAAATTTGATGGCAACCGCATGCGACCGCTTTTGCCAACTGAACTGGCGCAAATCGCAGGCCGTGCTGGACGACATATGAATAACGGCAGCTTCGGCGTGACCGGTGAAGCTGCGCCTTTGCACGATGAATTGGTTGAGGCCATTACCGAAAATCGGTTTGCGCCCTTGACCAAGCTTTATTGGCGCAATGCCAAGCTGCAATTTGGCTCCACCAAAGCGCTGATCTCTGCGCTGGAACAACATACCAGCAATGAATGGCTGACCCGTGTGCGTGAAAGCTGCGATTTGGCTGCGCTTAAGACTTTGGTGCAAGATGCAGAGGTTGCGGCGCGCGCAAGCGATGGCGCCTCGGTTGCGCTGCTCTGGGACGTCTGCCGAATCCCTGATTTTCGAAGCATCTCAAACCGGCAACATGCCGAGCTTCTGGGTGTTATTTACAACTATTTGCATGAAAAGGGCCAAATTCCGCAAGATTGGCTCGCGCGGAGCATAAATAGTTTAGATAATACCAAGGGTGACATTGACGCCCTGTCAAAAAGGTTAGCCTATATCCGCACATGGACCTATGTTGCACAACGCAAAGACTGGGCCCAAGATCATGAACATTGGCGCGAAGCGACCCGCGCTGTAGAAGACCGCTTGTCAGACGCGCTGCATATCGCGCTGACCCAAAGATTTGTCGATCGGCGCACATCTATTTTGATGCGGCGATTGAAACAGAAGGAGAGCCTTGTGGCCGACGTGAATAAAGATGGCGAAGTAACAGTAGAAGAGCAGTTTGTTGGGCGGCTTGAGGGATTTCAATTTCGGCAAGATGCCAGCGCGTCCCCCGATGAGGCCAAGACGCTCCGTAGCGCAAGTCTTCAAGCCTTGGCCCCCGAGTTCCACCTTCGGGCTGATCGGATGTATAATGCGCCAGATACGGAAATTGATTTCACTGAACAAGGCGGCCTGATGTGGGGCAGCTCGGCGGTGGGCAAGCTGATTCCCGGCTCAAATGCGCTCAAACCGCATGTGCAGGCCTTTGTCGATGTCGAGGCCGGACCAGAAGTGGCTGAGAAGGTAACGCGGCGTCTGCAGCATTTCATTGATCGTAAAATAGCCACTTTATTTGAGCCATTGATCAATATGCAGCGTGACGAAAGCCTCAGGGGCATGGCGCGCGGCTTTGCGTTTCAGATGATCGAAGGGCTGGGTGTTTTAGACCGGGCGGATGTGGGCGAGGACGTGAAATCCTTGGATCAAGAGGCCCGCAGCGCCTTGCGCAAGCATGGCATCCGATTTGGTCAGTTTACCATCTTCATGCCGTTGTTGCTCAAACCTGCGCCAACGCGCTTGCGGTTGTTGCTTTGGTCTTTGGCCTCCGGCCTGCAAGAATTTCCCGAGGCGCCGCCGCCGGGTCTGGTGACTGTGCCGACCGATGAGACAAAGCCTGCGGGATATCATTTGAAATCTGGGTATCGTGCCGCTGGCGAACGGGCTTTGCGTGTCGATATGGCTGAACGCCTCGCAGATATGCTGCGCACTCAGGACACGCGTGGTGGATTTGAAGCCACGGCGGATATGCTGTCGATCACGGGCATGACGTTGGAGCAATTTGCCAATTTGATGCAGGGCCTAGGGTATCGCGCGGAAAAGGCGGAGCGGGTCAAGGTGAAAGCGCCCGCGGCAGAGCCGGTGGCTTCGGGGCCTGCCAGTGATGCGGAAGTTTCAGGCGACGCGATGCCGGAGGCGGTCGAGACCGCCCCAGACGATGCGCCCACCGCAGAGATCCCAGCAGCAGAGCCCGCGGCACCCACCTCAGAGGGCGAAGATGCCACCAAGGAGGCGGCGCCTGTGGAAATGGAGGTATTTTATACCTTCGCATGGGGCGCGAAACGTGTGGAGCGCGCGGCGGATGGGCCACGCAAAGGCCAAAAACCACGCGGTAAGCCCAAGCAAGAGCGTGCACCGAAGGGCAAAGGCGCAAAGCCAGGCGGCACCTCGGGCAAGGCGGAGCGCTTTCAAGCTCGCCCCCCCAAACGCGACAAGCCGATTGATCCAGACAACCCTTTTGCCGCAGCCTTGATGGGATTTAACAAAAAGTGAGTGAGGCAAAACCGGGTCTTCGAATTGACAAATGGCTCTGGCAGGCCCGGTTTTTTAAGACGCGGAGCCTGGCCACAAAGCTGGTGCAATCGGGTAAGCTGCGCCTGAATGGCGATCTGATCTCCAAGCCGGCGCGAATGATCAGCGTCGGCGATGTGCTGACATTCCCAAAAGCATTGGACACAAGGGTGATTGAAGTGCGCGCACTCGGCACGCGGCGCGGCCCCGCTCCAGAGGCCCAAGCCCTGTATCTCGATTTGGCGCCCCCTGCACCCAAGCCCGCCTTCACCGCCAGCCCCAAGGCCGATCACCGCCCGACGGCGCGCGAGCGCCGGGCCATTCAAAAATTTAAGCAAGAACTTGAAGAGAACTAAGCCGCGCGCAACTTGCCAAAGAGCAGCTTGCGGTTTATGCGCAGGGTGAAGTCAAAGGAAACACGATTATGACATATGTTGTCACAGATAATTGCATCGCCTGTAAATACACAGACTGCGTTGAGGTCTGCCCGGTAGATTGTTTCTACGAGGGTGAAAATATGTTGGTTATACATCCTGATGAATGTATTGATTGCGGTGTTTGTGAACCTGAGTGTCCCGCCGATGCTATTCGTCCGGACACTGAGCCGGATATGGAAAAATGGGTGGATTTCAACCGGAAGTATTCCGAGGCCTGGCCTGTGATCATTACTAAAAAAGACGAGCTTCCAGACGCGGAAGCCCGCGACGGCGAAGAGGGCAAGTTGGAGAAATATTTCTCTGAAGCGGCCGGAACTGGTGGGATCCCCGGGTACCGAGCTCGA
>JGI24917J38488_100915_pt1 | contig 32527 bp, 31 predicted proteins | sample LinPfosmplate5_FD_38488 | JGI IMG/M metagenome (IMG submission 38488)
TCGAGCTCGGTACCCGGGGATCCCACTGACCGGCCGGATTAAAGTAAATTTCTCTAAAACGTTCCATTTCTTTGTCTGGAATACGTTCGCTCATTTTTTTTTCCGGGTGAATATCTTTAAGAGATTGAATTATAAAATATAAACTATACATACCACACTCTGTATTTGATCTTTGATGACGCGTTTTATTGTCCAAACGCGCCATTTCAATACCTTGTTCTTTTGATTGCTCAATGATTCGATCTATCAATTGATTCACTTCCTTTGGAGCAGGGTCTCCCACACTATCAAAAAAATATACATATCCGCGTTTTGTATTGATAAAAAGTGAAATCCAATGTGAACCCGACTTGTAATGAGGATCAGTATTAAATATTATACCGATTTTATTACATCCTTTGTGCAGATGAGCCTTTAAATCAAAGTTGCACAGCTCATCCCAGACACATTTCGTTTTGCTTTGTTTTTTATCGAAATCAATGGGACTTGGTCCTAAAAATTGAAAGCATGGATATGCGTGCTCATATTGACGCATTACATTTTCTATATCAGTACTATTTAGCCACTCATTGGGATTTGTTCGCCATTCTTGTGGAGACTCTGGTGCGAATGTATAATTTAATAAATCACTGTCCCCCGTTTCGGCAACAAATTTCTGCTTCAACCAACATTGCTCCGTATTGCACGTTCCACTCATATTTTTTCGCAGTTCGTGCCATATTTTTTGCGAGTCATGGGTTTTTATTTTTGCATCAGGGTGGCGAGCATTCCAATAATTGCGCAATTTCATCAATTTCTTATTGGAATAACACGTTGAATTATTCGGATTATTCGCGTCCGGTGCACAATGGGATTTTTTCATTGTGTTTTTATGTTTTTTTATCTTGGTTATTGTCTTTTGTTTTCGACGACTCTTCATAATTATTACCTATATTTTTCTTTTTCGGAACATCCTTGTTTCTCAATTCTTTACTTTTCAATCGGACCTTAATCTTTTGTGGTGGAGGGCGAGGCGGTTTTTTATTTACATGAGTATTTTTTATAACATAATTGTCTAAAGTACACGACTTGATATTATTGTTGTTTTGAAAAGCCAATTGATCTCGCTCTATATTCTCTGCACTATTCGAATCTTCTAATGGTATATCGAGAGAATCTTCAAAACTAACTGATTTATCCATATTCATATTCATTTTTGTATTGCCTAATTCTTTTTGTATAATAGATGTTCTATCTTCTTGTTTCAAGTATTCAATGGCAGCTTTGTTAAACTTCTCAAACGCAAGTATTACTGACTTATTTTTTATTTCATCTTTTTTGAATAAATTCTTATACAATAAATATAGTCTTTTTTTATAAAATCTCTCTTCGGCGTCGTATACCAATGAGTCGTCTGATGATTTATCCTGAGAAATTACATGTTCATTATATATTTTGTTCGACATATAATTCATTGTTAGCTTATCAATAGTATTCATTAAAATGATAAATTATAAAAATATTCACAATTTATCATATTAAATTAAATTAAAGTAAAGTAAATTAAATTAAAGTAAACGTTGTATTAATTTCATAGAGGTATTCGATGAATTATCGCATTTATTAGATTCTTTACTACATTTATAATCTTGTAAATAAGTATCTACAATTTCTAAACTCCCCTCTACCCATCCTTGATTAAATGAAATATCATTGTTCAAGTAAACAATTTTTTTACTATCAAATGGATGAAATAATTCAACTTGTGTCTTTGTTAAATCTCTATTAGTATTATACGTCGTTTTATTCCTTGCATTCCAAAAAGCGGCACCATTATTCCAATACATATAAGATATTTTCTTAGCTTGAGGAATTGATTCAATACTAATATCGAATGATTGTGATAATAAATAATATATATTATTTAAAGCCGTGTCATATTTTTCCTCAGCTTTTACAAATGTTATTTGCTCTTTTGATGGAAGCATATTTAACCAGTAATTTGCATTGGTATTTATGGCATATAACATCAATGTATAATTATCAGGATCATCATTATATACCCATACTTGATTCAATTTATTTGAACATTTATTTCTTCCCTTTTGAATATCATATTGTGATCCTGACCTTTTATTTAAAAAAGCACTTGGAAATGTAATAAATATTTTCAATAATGGGAGGTTAGTTAAATTACTATTAAGATTGCTTATAAATGTAGACGGAATATTTACAACATTTTGAATATCATTATAAGCTACACATAAAAACAATTGTTTTGCTTTATATTTTTTCATATTGTTATTTGATTCTACGTTTAATGATATATGGTGTCCACTTTCATTAAAGCTTGTTAAATTGCTATTTAATAAGACATCTACGTTTGGATTTGTGTCTTTCATTTTTTGAATGCAGTTTTTTGCTAATAAATTGTATCCTCCATTCATAAATTTTTGTTCACATGTAGATGTACCACCTAAAGCTAAATTTTCAATAATACCAATTGCATCACACAATGACATTTCAAAAAAAAAATTATCATAGTTTACAACATCTTGATATGCTTGAAACTCTTCCATATTTAATCCTCCAGGATTCATGAGCGTAGTTTGTACATCTGAATTTGCTAAAGCTTTATTTTCAAATAATTCCCTTCTTCCTTTTACTGTACGCAATGCATAATCAAGATCAGTAAACCCTTGATCCTTTAATAATTTTTCTATAATATCATTTACTTTCCCAAACAAAGCAACTGTAGTCTCATCAAAATATATATCTTTAAAACTTAATTCATCATTGGTCATTGTATTGCTTCGAAGTTCAATTATATTACCCGGTATTGTTTCAGGAAATTCAGATGATTCTACATTTAATTCTTTTGCTAATGATGTAACTAATGGATGTATACATTCAAAATGACGCATACCACCCAATTCGTATTTCACATTATTATCATTACGTGGACCGTCTATAGATAATAAGCGACCTCCTATATAATTTTTTTTCTCAATAAATAAGAATTTTTTATTAGGACATAACATGTTTAATTTGTATCCTAAATATGCTCCTGTAATACCACAACCTATAATAGCATAGTCATATACTTCTTCCATTATATTATATTGTGATATGATATATTGTATTGTATACTAAATTTATTATACTTCATTTAATTGTGTACGTGTAGAGTTTTGAAAAAGCTGCTTTCCTACATCTTCTTTATTGGGGTTAAAGGGTTCGAATTGAGTACTCTCGAAAAGACCGGGAAAGGGCTGATTCATAGGCTTGCTGGACACTTCCACTTTATACAAGTCGCTATTAGACGAAGGTATATAAACCCCTTGATCACCTCGTTGAAGTGAAAAAAATTGATTACGTAATACCGATTCCGTGTGAATATTCGATGCAAAACCTGTCCACGGAGCTTGCGCTGTTCCGGGGTTAAATGTTGTATCTACGCTAAAGCTTTGACAATTATTCGCAGGAACTGTTGCTACCTTGCGTTGATCTAAAATCGGCATAGTTTCATATTTTGTAGAAGTGGGGCGAATGCTATACTGTGGTGGTAATGGGGCAGAAGGGATATTTCTATTGGATATACGTGTATTTAAATCTTGAACACGATGATCATCTTGTCGACAACAACCATCTATTACTCCGTACATATTAGTATATACATAGGTTATATTAATTATTTCAATATAACATATATAAAATGAAAACTGTGTTAATATATAATGTGTGGAATATTTGCGTTCATAAAAAACACATCACAGTTTTCTATTCCAAGTGATTTAGTACAGCAATTATTATATGGTTGGGGTTGTGGCAAAGGGCGAGGTCCTGAAAATTCTATTATGAAATATTATGACTATGGGATGTTGGGATTTCACAGATTGGCAATTAATGGTCTGGACGACATTTCCAATCAGCCATTGGAAAAGGATGATTGTGTATTAATATGTAATGGAGAGATTTACAATTATAAGGAACTTTATACACAATTGGATGTTGTTCCTAAAACTCATTCTGACTGCGAAGTCATTATTGATATGTATAATAAATATGGTATTGACTATACATTGCAAAACTTGGACGGCGTATTCGCATTTATTCTATTCGATACTAAAAAACAGAAAATTATAGCAGCACGAGATCCTTTTGGTGTCAGACCCATGTATTATTGTAGTAATAAGTATGGACATTGTTTCGCGTCGGAATTTAAACAACTCTCTTTTTTGATTGACGATGAGCATAATAATGCGTCTGATTATGGACAGTTCGAACCAGGATCATATAGTTTTTTTGACGTAGATAAAGAAGGGGTTATTAACTTGACTCGGAAAAATAAAAAATATGCCGAATTCCAATTTCAAGCGAATTATAATTTTGTACCGGATTCCGAGTTAGATGTCCCATTGAATATACATTATTATCAGACATATCATAATTTGTGTGCGGCTGTTAAAAAACGTGTTGAAAATACCGATCGACCAATTGCTTGTTTACTTTCAGGTGGATTGGATAGTAGTCTTATTGCTGCATTGGTTAAGAAATTCTTGCCATCTGATATCGTTTTGGAAACATATAGTATTGGAATGTCCGGTGCATCGGATTTTAAATATGCACAAATGGTTGCTAACCATATTGGCTCTAAGCATACAGAAGTTGTTGTTAGTGAAGAAGAGTTTTTTAATGCTATACCAAAGGTCATTCAATCTATTTCCAGTTATGATACGACAACTGTACGAGCAAGTGTAGGAAATTATCTAATTGGAAAATATATTTCTAAACATTCCAATGCAAAGGTCATCTTTAATGGCGACGGATCCGACGAACTAACTGGTGGATATATGTATTTTCACTATTGCCCGGATTCCATGACATTCGATTATGAATGTAAGCGACTACTTTCCAATATTCATCATTTTGATGGGTTGCGTTCAGATCGTTGTATTTCATCGCATGGATTAGAATCACGTACCCCATTTTTGGACCGTTCATTCGTACATGCATACCTGACGATTCCTGCAAATATTCGCAACCATAATATAGCCGGTTGTCAGGAAAAATATTTATTGAGAAAAAGTTTCGATATTTATGATACTACATTGCTTCCTCAAGAAATTCTGTGGAGGAAAAAGGAGGCTTTTAGCGATGGTGTAAGTTCGGAAAATAATTCTTGGCACAATATTATTCAATCACGTGTTGCGGGCGATTCTACCGAACCTATGGATGACAATGTGGATGAAGTCAAAGACAATGCACCTATTACATTGGAACAAAAATACTATAGACGTATTTTCGAAAAATATTATTATGGGTATGGGAGCATTATACCTTATTTTTGGATGCCGAAATTCTGTAATGCGATAGACGCAAGTGCGCGGACCCTGGGAGTGTACCAAAACACAAATATGTAATACTTCATTGGGTCGAATTTTACAAAATCATATATATCTATAATATATCTATACTATATATGATTTCTTATTTTAAAAAACATCATGAAAAAATATTTATCTATGGGTTATACGCATCATATACTTTATATGCGCTGATACTTTTAGGTATTTCAACATCTGCTCCGAAATATTTAAAAGAACTTCAAGGATTTCTTAAATTATATGTATCCTTATTTTTAATATGGAGATTTAATCCTTATCGGACAGCACAAATGACACCCTTTGATAAGCGTGTAGTGTTTTCATCGGCAATGTTTTTATTAACAACAACAACTATCACTCAATTAGTTCTATCCTTTATCACACCCATCAAGGGGGATGTGCATAATGTTTTCTCTACTTTCGGAGAAGCAATTATAAGCGCATAAGCATCTATTTTCGTTTTTTCTTTTTCCGGGTTTTGTTATGATTTTTTTTATTATCGTCATTTTGGCGAAGTGTCCTATTCGAAATATCTGAAAAAAATTCCTTCAAATGTTTTATGATAGCCATACTTACTACACTTTCGGCATCATACTCGTCTGGATTTTTCGTTTCAACCCGGATGTTATACCTATTTATATTATCCATCATACGTGTAGTGAATTCTTCTTTGGTAAATGAATCGTCTAATTCGTGCTTAAATGCTGGCCAAAAACGATCAATCATATCAGTCCATTCTAAATAATATATATATGGAAACAGGTTGACGTAATATACATTTTTATCTTCCATTCCCATATGTGGTTGATCATCTAAAAAGAATACTTGTGTATTCCTTGGGAGTTTCGTGCAATTTATAAAATCGCAGATATTTTTGTCATGCGATGTTCTACCGATTTCAATACGATGTCCGTTTACCTTAAATGCTGCTATAATGTGATCGAATAACTTGTAATCTAACTTGCTGTCAAGATAATCTTTGATTTGTACAGTCCATTCACACGGTCCTTGATTATTTGTATAAATGATAACTTTAGAGCATATTTTCTCGCGCTTCTTTGTTTTCAAGTATTTCAGTATATTTAGGATTCCGGGTCTCAGAAATTCTGGATATAAATCCATAATCTTGTTGAAATTTTTTTGATAATACCTATTATCGTCTAAAACTATATTAATGCTACTACATAACACGCCCAAACAACTGAAGAACCCTAATGTTTCGTCCAAATCAAATACAACCACGTGCTGTCTCATTGTCTATAAAAAACATAGATTATTTTTTTATATAATACAATATAAATTAGGTTTTGCTCTATGAAGATTACAAAAACGGATTACATGAAGATTTTGAAATATTATAAAATAGACATGCCATCAACTGCTACATATAAGATAGTTCAAGAGGTCGCTGAAGACATTTTAGCAACTAAATTATGTCGCTGTATAAAAAAAATCAATCCCTCTGAAAAAAAGGACTCGAAAACAGTGGCCATTTGTACGAATAACGTATTGAAAAAGAAGGGATTATCAACGAGCAAGTTTACTTGCAAGAAGGGTGCGCGTTTTGCAAAATCGTTAAATAAAACTCGCAAGGATTTAACATTGCAATCAAGGGCATTAGCACAATCAAATGCAAGGTAACAACCAGGAGCAACACCATAAAACTTATAATAATTATATAGAGAGATTTATATAACTATTAATTAACCATGGACGAATTATTGAAAGCATTAGATAATGATAAAAATGAATACTTGATGCAATTGAATAATAGTAAAATTAAACACGAAAAAAATGATATTTTACAACAAATACAAATGAGTGGTCCCGCACTTAAGCGAATGCATAGTAAATTAGCCGAGTATCGTTATATGAGTGATGCTGATTCACTCAGAAATGGCGCATATATACGTTGGATAAATTTAACTAAATTGGACAAAACTTCTCCCGAAAAATTGCTTACCAATGGTGCTCTCATATGTGATTGGAAATTATACGATACTGGGCTGTGTGTGGTCTGTAAAACACACATGGGTCGAATAATACAGATAAAATTCGAGGAAAACCTGATTTTTCAAAAACTGACCAATCAAGAGCAAGTACTTTTGTCGGTAATTGATTATGTAAACAAATAACGATTTACTTACATCTCATCTAAGTGATTTTTAAACGGTCCCCTACATATGTAAGAGGGTTTTGAGACATTCGTGTGCGCGATTTACTTACATCTCATCTAAGTGATTTTTAAACGGTCCCCTACACATGTAAGAGGGTTTTGAGACATTCGTGTGCGCGATTTACTTACATTTATCTAAACAAGTTACGTTTTGGCATTTTTTTCCAATTCTATTTTAAGATTTTGAAAAATGGACATGCTTTTTCCTTGTCCATTTTTGAAATCGAAAATTTCAAATAGTAAAAAAACGTCAAAATACCACTTACACCATTATGCAGCGAACGACTAATTGCCGATGAACTATTTGTTATTGTAAGGAAAAAAAGTGAAAATTTTTCTCAAAAACGGCATTTTTTGGTGTTATCCATTTTGGATAACGGGAAAATGCCGGAATTTATCCACATTATATCAATAATATATCTTACGACGAATGCTGTTAGATATATTCGCATCTAAAAAGCTTATGGTGCGGAGCTTTATTGGATAACAAGTGGATAACGGAAAAAATGCCGCATTGTAAAGGCACTCAAAAAAAGTCCACCATTTTTCGCATCACTGCATAAGAAAACATTTCAGTAAGGGAAATTATGATATTTATGTGGAAATTGATTTAGGCATTTTTTTTGTTATCCATTTATAGGATAAAAATGGATAACAAAAAATGCCAGAATAAAATAATCGAATATGTATGTCATAAATGCACGTTTACATGCAGCAAAAAAAGCAATTGGCGACAACATTTAACCACCAGGAAGCATAATATGGATAACAAAATGGATAACAAAATAATCGAAGTCATTGAAGTCGAAACGACGACTTTTGACTGCACTTGTGGTAAGGAGTTTAAATATAGATCCGGATTATGTAAGCATAAGAAAAAATGCGCGCATACATTGCAATGCGAAAAAGAAGCGAATAAATCGGACAGTGTACATATTGCTGTCGAATCGATGGAGACTAATTTTTTACATGAGCTCATATTGCAAAATAAGGAACTTCGCAGCATGATAATTGATCAACATAAACAACACGAGGAGACAATTAAAGAAATTATTCCGAAAATTGGACATACCATTAATAATAATCAGCAATATACCATACAAATGTACTTGAATGAAAAGTGCAAAGATGCACTGAATATAGGCGATTTTATTAATTCTTTGCAGATAACTCTGGACGACTTGAATATGACAACGAATCAGGGTCTAATCGAAGGGGTAACATTAACCATGATGCGAGGTCTTGAAAAATTGCAGATTCATGAGCGTCCCATTCATTGCTCCGATTTAAAACGTGAAATAATGTATATAAAGGATGAGAATGAGTGGTTTCGTGATGCAAACAATGATAAATTAAAGAATACAATTGAAAAAGTTGCCGATAAACAATTACAATCAATAGAAAAATGGGAAGAAAATAATCCGGGGTATATGAACAACACTGATGGTCAAGAAAAGTATCTACAGTTTATGGGAAATGCAACCATTGATCTGAAAGATGATCCAAAGAAGATGAATAAAATTATTAAAAATGTGTCAAAAGAAGTATATATTACAAAGGATGAAATTCATTAATAAATACTATAATAAAGACATTGCAGTATTATAGTAAAACATCATGTTCAAAGAGATCCGCATGTTTCTGGGAGGTTCAACTTTATTTTCGTATATTATGGTTTCGCCAATATTACCAAAATGCATGAAGCAATATATCCAGTATTATTTAGTGTCATATTTGAGATATTTATGCAACGTAAAAGTGAATGTTTATGGAGATAAACAATTGTTGGAAGGAAATGATATTTACATGGCGAATCACTACGAAGGTGTAGATTATAATGTATTATATCCACTCATAACATCACCATATAGCAATCGGTGTTATTCTATTACAAAAGACGACTTGCTTGGAAAACAATATCCGATTATGAATATACTAACTTTATTTGAACAATTTGTAAAAATGTTTTACGAAGGGTGTGCTTTCATTCCATATACACGCGGAGATAAAAATAGTGGGATGAGAGTGAGAAATAGAACGGTTGAAATTTTGAATGATAATAATAAATTGCTTATTTTTCCAGAGGGTCGCTCTTGGCGTAAGGGAGCATGTCATGAGTTTAAATCGGGAATGTTTCAAGTGGCTGAGCAATGTAATAAACATATTGTACCCATTACTCTGAAGTATAGAAATTTTGATGGAAAAAATAAGGGGGAAGCCTGCGTAGTACAAGATTGGATGGATATTGAGGTGGATGTATTTATTCACGACAAGGTTTCGCCTAAGAATTACGAGAAAATGCTCGAAGAAACATTTGAAAAGATCACGTCGAAAAATTAAAATCTAAGTAATTAATAATAACAACAATGTCTTATAAAGATAATAAATATTTTAAGAAATATTGCAATAAACACAAAGATATTAAAAATAAGTTAGGACCTTTAGAAATATTTTGCAATAATAATGGCATTATCATGGAAGTATATGGTAGTGTGACAAGAAATGATTATTATCATGGAAAATCCGATTATGATGTTGTATTTGTATCCAATGATATAGACATTGCGTGTGATTGTTTTGAAAATTATATAGAAACTATTAATAGTACAACCATAAACTCAACTTACCAATTAATTTATAAAGACATTGTAAATTATGGTGTAAATAAAGACGTTGTAAATATTCCTGGTATTAAATATAAATTAACTATTGATAACTGTAAAAGCGATATTATTGTAGTAAATAAATGTGATTTTCAAAATAAACATAACCAAAAACTAATTCTCGCAAAAGATATAGGTTTTATACCATTGTTTATTGTTGGTATAATAAAATTTATTTATTATCAATTAAATTTAATACCAAAGGCATTGTATACATTTTTAAAGAATTTCGTGTTTGATTTATTTCATTCAACACGAATGCATTATATTAAAAGCTTATTTGCTAAAGAAATATAATTTATTAATAATACATTAAAAAATTATATGAATTACCAGTTAGAACCAAAACTACTTCCACCAAAAGAATTTGCTGCCATAGGTTCACCCATTCCATCTCCAGGTGTAGCTGCTCCTACCATGGGATTATTTGGTCCGGCATACATGTTATCGAAATTGGGTCCAGATTGTTGACCTTGTTGTTGTGGAATACTATATTCGTTGGTCTGTGCTTTAAGATTTGTCATCTGAGGTGTAAGCATTTGTTCTATAGTAGGATTGCTGACAAATTGATTCGAAATTGGTTGTATTACTTTTACACCAGCATTCTTTGCACCAGCCTGAACAGGTGCCGCCTTTGAATTGTTTCCTTCGAATAATTCAATAACGCGCTCAATAACAATTTGTACCTTTTCACCCAACTTGGTTTGCATAGTAAAAATAATAAATAGGAACATGATAATTGTATTGGTCAAGTCAATATTTCCATACGTAACCCCACTATATGTTGGAAAATATACAATAATTCTATGTAAGAAATAAATTGCCGTCATAATGAAGAGGACTTGGGCAATAATTTCAGCACTTATATTAACAGTACCTTTTTCCTCATCTACATCAGGGACATAGTTTTTAAGAAGTTTTAAAACAAGCACTACGGGAACCATGGCTAATAACGTATATTGCATGATATTCATCATGTAGCTTTGTTCTGTTTTATCAACCATAAATACGGTTTTGAAAAATCCATTTTTAGATAAAGATGTTATTTCTTCTAAATCGTCCATATGATTTATAGAAAGAAATTATTTAGGAAATATTGAGTATTCAATTCGTATAATTGCGATAGAAATGGAAGATAAATTTATAAATAAACTTCAAATGAGTAGTTCAAGTTCATTGTCATCAGCACGTAGAAGACGAGTTGGTGCCCAACAAAGTGTTCAAAATCTTCCTATATCTTCAAGAGATGCGCGCCCTCCAGTAAATCCTCAGCAAGGCAATCCTCAGCAAGGCAATCCTCAGCAAGGCAATCCTCAGCAAGGCAATCCTCAGCAAGGCAATCCTCAGCAACGCCAACAACAGGTTCAACGCCAACAAAATATTCAACGCCAACAAAATATTCAACGCCAACAACCGGTTCAGAATCAACAACCAGTTCAGAATCCTCAACCAGTTCAGAATCCTCAATTGCAATCAAGAGATCCGCGTGAAAGAGGTAATGTTCGCATGAATAATAATATGCCGGTTTCTGGTACAAATGAGTCGGAGCCCGCTCGCCCACAATTGAATCCCGCTCAATTATTGATGCAACACGACTATCGACTTTTTCAAATGGAAAAAATGGTCAAAACACTACATGATAATACATCTAAACCTACAGATATAGGAACCATTAACCAAGACGTAGTAGTTCCGGAGAGACAAGATCCTATAAATATGGAGGAGATAAAGGGTGCTGTTTCCGAATCTATTTACTCGTCGGATAAATTAAGTACCATCGTTAAGGAAGTCGCTGCTGCAACCATTGAATCTTCATACGACTTTGATTCATTCTTTAATAACTTGCAACTATTATCGCGAGAGAATCAGTCATTAAAAGACAATCTTTTGAGCCACCAGAAATATACAAATGAAATGAATATGGTTTTACTTAAAATGCTTTCAGAATTTAGAGAGTTTCAGGGATTATTAAAGGTCAATCCTTCTATACTTGCAACAATTACTGAGGCAGAGGAATTGATTGAAGAAATGAAAGTAAACGAAATTGTAGTCCAAGAAGAGGCCCAGGGGGAGGCAGATGTAGAGGCAGATGAAACGGCATATGAAAATGCAATTGAAGAGGCAGTCCAAGAGGCGGGTGCAGTTGTAGATGAAGAGGAAGAGGAAGAGGCATTTGTAGATGAAGAGGAACAAGAACAAGAACTGTAAATAAGTTATTTTACGGTATTTAATGTAGCATATAACAATAATATAAACATGCAATATTTGGTTTCATTATTGATGTTTTGCATAATATTATTTTTATATATTCATGTATACTTTCATCTGAAGACAAGCAACGATTTAGAAGTTTTGGTTTTGGATAACGATCCTTCTAAAGAGAAATTCGAAGAAGTGTGCGACTTGCGACAACCCGTCATGTTCGATTTTTATGAAGAAGATATAGAACGTGGTTGCACTATGTCATCTGTATCATCCAATTATGGCGCATTTGATATTTATGTGAGAAATACTCGCGATAATAAATCGAATCTTACACATCTTCCAATGACTTTACAATCATGTATCAATTTAATTAATGACGACAAAGATTCAAAGGTCCTTTCTGAGAAAAACCAATCCTTTTTGGAGGAGACCAGTTTAATCAAAACACTCAAGTATAATGACATGTTTTTACGCCCATATATGGTTTCTAATTGTTATTATGATTACATGTTCGGCAGCGAAGGCGTGAGAACACCGCTTTCTTACAATCTAAATTACCGCAATTTCTATTATGCAAATGAAGGAACATTTAAAGTTATGTTGATTCCTCCTAAATTTTCCAAGTATTTATATGGAATGAAAGATTATGAAAATTTTCATTTTTATTCACCGGTAAATCCCTGGGATGTACAACCGAAATATAAATCAGATTTTAGTAAAATGAAAACCTTGGAAATATCCGTTAATAAAGGTAATGCACTCTATATACCGGCCTATTGGTGGTATAGTATTCAATTTACCAAGAATTGTTCCATTTCTGTATTTCAATATAGAACATATATGAATACGGTTGCCATCAGTCCGCAGCTGGGAATGAGACTTTTACAAAGTCAAAATGTGAAACGAGAGACTATTAAAAAACAAGAATCGAAAAATATTTTATTAAAACAACCAGAAGTTATTGATAAAATAGAAGAGCCGACTATTGAAGAATTAAATAATAATAATAATAAAAATGAAAATGAATAATACTTAACAACATATATTATTAAGTATTATGAATTTTAAGATTGATTCCGGCAATCGGAATTTTAAGATTGATTCCGGCAATCGGAATTTTAAGATTGATTCCGACAATCGGAATTTTAAGATTGTGGTTGACGATCGGAATTATGCGCAATGGAAAATATATGATTACGACGATGTTAATATTACCGAAAAACCTTTGGATATAGATCCGATATCATCTAAACTATTTTCAGGAGATGTCTTTCTATACGATAAAGAAACATTCGTCGTAAATATCACACATTCTCCTACACGAAATATAGGTTCTATACCGGGAATATTGGTATTAAATGGTGGAAAAACATATGGTCATGACAAAAAGCGCCTTTTATATAAATGTATTCCAGATGATATACGAATGCCCACATTTTTGGTTCCTTATCAAGTAAAAAACAACTTCACTAAGAAAACCAACAATTTATATGTTTTATTTCATTATGAAAATTGGAACGGGAAACATCCAGTGGGTATTTTAGACAATGCAATTGGTCCTGTATCAGAAATATCAAACTATTATGAATATCAGCTGTATTGTAAAAGCTTATACGCATCTATTCAAAATTTTACAAGAGAGGCTACCCGAAAGTCAAAAATGCGCAATGTAGAAGAAATGATGGACAAAATAATGGAACGTAATCCTACTATATTAGATCGACGGAGGGAAAAGATAATAACCATTGATTCTGCTTCTACGAATGATTATGATGACGCAATAAGTTTTGTCGAAGGCGAAGATGGAAACAAGCGCATCAGTATTTATATTTCCAACGTTCCTATGTGGATGGAAGAATTGGACTTATGGAGTTCATTTTCAGAAAGGGTATCTACCATCTACTTGCCCGATCGCAAGCGACCTATGATGCCAACTATACTTTCAGAAAATCTTTGTAGTTTAAGAGAGAAGGAGGATAAATTCGCCTTTGTAATGGATATATTATTGGATATAAAAACGGGCGATATTAGTAGTATAGAATATAGTAATGCACGCATTAAGGTTCGCAAGAATCACGTTTATGATTCATTCGCTCTTTTGAATGATAAAATGTACACTGATATTTTGCGACAAGTAATTGGTCTACATGATTATCATAAATACATTAAACAAATACACAATTCAACCGACGTGATAACTTATCTGATGATCTTAATGAATAATATGACGGCAAATAAACTGATTGAATATAATTCAGGAATTTATAGATCATTGCAATTTATTGAACAAAATAAATTGGGACACGCTCAAGACCATTTACCTGAAGAAATATCCCGTTTTATGAAAACGTGGAATAGTGGTGTAGGTAGTTATACATTATACGATAATAGGAAGCCACATGATCTAATGGAAATCGAATCGTACATTCATATTACTTCACCTATACGTCGATTGGTGGATTTATTAAATATGATGAAATTGCAAGACTCGATGGGATCATATAAGTATGGTTCCGATGCAAAGAGTTTCTATGAAAAATGGTCTGGAAATCTGGACTATATTAATACGACTATGCGGTCTATTCGTAAAGTACAGACTGATTGTAATATGTTGGATTTATTTACCAACAAGGAAAATATTACACAGACAATCTATGATGGATACGTTTTTGATAAAATAGAACGTGATGATGGAACATTTCAATTTACAGTTTATCTTCACGAAATGAAAATGGTATCAAGGATAACGCTGAGGGAAGATATGGAAAACTACGAAAAAATGCAGTTTAAAGTATATTTATTCGAGGATCAAGAAACTTTGCGTAAAAAAATACGACTACAACCAATGTGAAAAATATAATTTTTAATATGATTTTTTCTTTTTAGTCGGTGTAATTTACAACATTAATTTACAACATTAATAATAATAATGTAAATTAAAATACATGATACTATTGATCCGGTAGTATAAAAGATATTTTCCCATAGAGGAATGTCTATAGGTTTAATATTATAGTTTATGGGTTCATAGTTTATGGGTTCATAGTTTATTGGTACATAGTCATGTCTTTGTATTAGAGCTCTGTCATAGTATCGATTTATTTCTACATCATATGTAGTATTCCAATAAGGTGAACACATTATTATATTATTTTTGAAACTTGTAAATAATATGATAAGTAGTCGAATTTCAATTTTATTGAAAATAATATATTCAAATTTTTTTATACATATAAGGATTGATTGGTTGCCACGAACTTCAATATCATCCCAGAAACTCTTGACAGCTTGCTTAAAAATCCCACTTGTTGAAAATATTCGGCAACCTTTTTCATCTCTTCACATGTATTATTAATTTTAATGACGGTTTTAATAAATTCTCCCAAAAATATATCACTTTCCGACTTCATCTTCTGGATAATAACATGACATTCGCCCTCAGTTTCCACTTTCACCCACTCAAGCATATATTCCATGATATCATAATTCAATTCTTCTTCATATGGAACAATGCTATGGTATGTCGCGATGGATAGAATATCATCATTGATCAAAACCAGTTTTTTTATAACATTACATAATGGCTTTGTTTTGTCAGATTGAATATGATGATGATTATTGCGCTTAAATTCGTCTTTTACTCGCACATTATTAATCGTACTAAATAATACAATACAGTCGACGTCGCTTAGTGATTCGAGGAAATTCGTCTCTACCAAAAGTTTTCCGAATAAAAGCCCAGGTACCTCTTGAAGAAGTCGCGCGACATTTCCGGGTTCAGTAATCGTATTCTCCTCTTTGTTGATGAAACCACTCTTTTCAAGAAACTCGATTCGATTGCTCAAAACATGTGTATAGTGGGACGACAACCCTTCAACTTGCCTATTTAATTGCGCAATCTTGCCTTGATTATCGACAAGTTCATTATTAAACTTGACCATTTCACACAGTTTTGTATTCTGGGAAAGCATTTTTTCAAGTTTAGCAGTAGCTTTTCTATACTGATTAGCTCTTAGTGAAGTCAGCGATTTAGTCAATGTATTATAATCATTTATAGCCTCCATATGATTCTCCATATCCGCGTATTGATCGCTCGCGACAAGCGTCTGATATACTATATCCATCACTTTCAATTGTTTTAATACTGCGCATTTTTCATTGGCAATTTCAACCGAAGAAAGACTCGACGCAGATAACGAAGAAATATCTTCCACTGTAGCAACGCCTGAATGAATCATGGTGAGAATTGTATTGTCCGAAGTGTCATATTTTGAAACCAATGGAAGCGGACTACCATTCAATATATTACTGTATTCATTGTCTTGTGGTATATCGAATAAATTATTCGTATGGATAACATGACCAATTGTGTCTAAACCTCGTCTACCCGCACGACCCGCCATTTGGGTATATTCATGTGGGTGTAAAAATTGCATGCCACTTCCATTGAATTTCGAAAACGACGACATGATAACCGTTTTTGTAGGCATATTGAGACCCACTGCAAAGGTTTCGGTTGCAAAAAGTAGCTTGATATATCCTTTCGAAAAGAGCATCTCTGTCATTTCTCGCAATACCGGGAGAATTCCTGAATGATGAATCGCAATCCCCTTCTCCAAAAGTTTCGTAATTGTGATAAATTCCGGCAGATTCAGATATTCCTTGTAATTCGGAATTCGGCTTTGCAATATCATGCGACATTCTTGTTGTATTGTTGATGGAATGGTGCTGCCCTCTTCATGTAAACACGTTTCAATTGAGTTCGCATATGTTTCAACCATTTTGCGTGAGAAGACGAAACAAATGGCAGGTAGCATATTATTGCGATTGAGATGGAGAACCAATTGATTCAATGCGAATTTCGGAGACACGCGTTGCTTATTATGGTATAAAAAGGTTTTTAGTTTTCGCATATGTTTTATCACATTCGTATCATAACTGGTTTCGGCATTCTTGACAAGAATGGGTTTATTTATAAAAGTCTTAAGCTCGCTATATAATGTTTTGTGTTTATCCTGCATGAGCTTTTCGATTCCGTCGCTGATACATGTATAAGCGTAATGCACCAATGGTACAACGCGATGATTGGTTGGGGCCAAGTACATTGTTTTCGTATTTCCAGCTTTATTTTCAACCCAAGCAGCAAAACGTTCTGGATTATCAATTGTTGCCGATAGCATGACCAGCTGAATATGTGGTGGGAGCAACATGATGGTTTCTTCCCATACCTTTCCCCTACTTGGATCATTGATATAGTGGACTTCATCGAAAACCACTGCTCCTAAATCGTTTTCAATATCCATGTCGAATTGTAGTAGACTTGATATAGCGGGTGAATCTTCGGGTGTTGTTTTAAAAAGTAGTGTGTTTCTCAAAATTTCGGTTGTCATGATGAGTACATCTGCTTCAGGATTAAATTTAATATCGCCAGTTAAAATGCCGAATGAAATATGTGGAAACTTTTTTGACATTTCATAAAATTTCTGATTGGATAATGCTTTAATGGGTGATGTGTAAATAACCTTTTTGCCGAGACCAACCAAGTGTTCAATTGCGAACTCTGCTGGAAGAGTTTTTCCAGAACCAGTGTGTGCCGTAATTAAAATGTCATTTTTCGAAACAATGGCTTCTATCGCGTATTTTTGAAAGTCGCTCAAAGAAAATGGAAATTTTTCGAAATGAACGTCAAACTCTTCGTTTTCGTATTTATCTTTGCAAGTTCGAACCATGATTAACGAGTGTATATATATAATACTCTTGTTTATAAATGACAACTAATCAATTTTAATTAAAAATGTAAGTATATAAAAAATATACGGTTATAATAGTAATCGAATCTGCATGAAATCTATAGGTAATTATTCAATGGGTTCATTAATTGGTGAAGGAGCTTTTGGTAATATATATTTATGCACGAATAGTTTAACAAAACGAGATTATGCTATGAAAATAGATAAAATGTCTGGTGGTGAGAAAACAATCCGCCACGAGGCGTCTATTCTTAAGTACTTGCGGAAAGTATCAAATGTGGTTCAACTGATTCATTATGGTTCTATTGATCGTCGACAATATATGGTAATCGAATTACTTGGATTATCATTAGAGGAACATTTTAGTGTCAATAGAACGAAGATCAGTGTCCATGATAAAATAAGCTATTCGATTCAATTGTTAAATATAGTAAAGGAAATTCATAATAAGGGAATCCTCCATCGCGATATAAAACCGGAGAATTTTGCATTTTCATTGGATATGCGCAACATAGTGCTCATAGATTTTGGACTTTCGAAATTATTCTTAGAAGATGGTGAACATAAACCGGTTCGTAAAACGACTCAATTAATCGGATGCTTACGATATGCAAGTATTAATAGTCATGATATGATTGAATTGAGTAGAAGAGACGATTTAATATCATTATTATATACGACGATGTACATGTTTTGCGATACGTTGCCTTGGGAAAATGTTGCAATGTCAGCGTCGTCCAATTCAAAAAAAGATGTCATTAAACAATTAAAGATGAATCATCTACGCAAAATTGATACTGATGACAATACTAAGCTCGAGCAAAAACTTGCGAACATAGCATCCTATATATATAATCTTGAATACGATGAAAAACCCAATTATTTTTTAATTGAAATACATTTTAATAATATTCTTGAAAACACATAAAGACAGACTACTACTATAGTATATATTATGGCAACCGAGAACGTTCTAACTGGTCGAGTAAAGTGGTTTAACAACAAGTCTGGCTATGGATTTGTGACAGTGATTTTGTCAAAGGATGACGATAGTCTTATTGGGAAGGATATTTTTGCACATCATTCATCTGTGATTGTTTCTCAGGAGCAATTCCGTTATTTGGTTCAGGGAGAGTATGTGGAATTCACTCTAAGTGATACGACAGACGACAAGTCTGATCACAAGTTTCAGACCGCCAATCTTAAGGGAATTGGTGGTGGATTTCTTATGTGTGAGACACGTTTTGAGACAAGAACATTTAACAATGTAAACGAAGAAGATGGTGATGCAAAGGAGGGCGCAAGAGAGGGTGGAAAGGCGCCCAAGTGGAATGTTTCTCGCAACAATAAGCGTTCTACGAATGACGCATCAAGATAAGAGAATGATTGATTTACTATAATATTAATAAATTATTTATTACTATTATGAAAAATATATTCAAAACTCAATATTATAGGACATTTACTATTGCTTTTGCCGATATATTTTAGTCCGAATAATTTTAATACTTTGTCGGCGATGAATAAGTGGAATTTTATCATTTATCTTTTAGGTGTTCTCATAATTTTGTATTTGCCTTTTGGCCATATAAAATGGATCGCGTGCGTTTACCGACGTTATATAGTGTCATAACAATATCAATGTGGGTGAATACTATAATGTAAATAATAATATACTTGTTATACATAATGTCAACGAAACTTTCTGGCGAAGTTGTAAAGTTTATTACTAACTGTGTAATGCCTTGACCTAAACCTGTTCCTGGACCCGGCAACGTACCCAATGTTCAGGGTACATATACTAAAACTTATCAAATATTGGTCGCACCAAAATAGTCTCAATTACCAGAAAATATTACCATAGAATTTATAAATGAGTATAATTTTAAATATAGTACTATAGATTTAGACGAAACGTTCGAACATCGAATTATTGTGAAACAAGATGCAGAGAACTTGAACTTTGGTGTAATTTACAACGATGAAATTAAACATTTTATAAGGCCTGTAGCTGGGTTGCAACCATTTATAATTACGGGTGGAGGTAAAGATAAATGGGTATTAAATAGCTGTGATTATGATGATAATGGTAAACATGAACTTGAAATTATAATGGATTCCAATAATAATGTTATACGATTAGAAGGTGATTATACTGAATCAGGTTATAATATTGGTTTTGTACAAGCTCCAACGGTTGGAACCGTTACTTACACAAAAATAACTCCTGAAATAGAATTACATCCAACTAATGTATCAATTGAATCAGAATTGTATGATATAGAAGAAATATACTTTGATCAATGTTCTATAGAATCCGTGGAAACTGATTGGGATGGTTTAAATGCGAATGGAGAATTTGAATGTTCTATGGATAGAAATAACTATATCATAGAACCTATACCTTTAAAATATTATGGATCTTTAGTTCCATTCGCTGAACTGCCGTGGACTCCCACACATGCAGTTGCATGTTATGGAAAAGTTATGGATATCACATCGACTTGGGAAATTGGTACGTTAACTTCTATAAAGTCTTTTCGCACAGTGGATGGGGACACTACGTGTATTTCTAAGTGCCAGTATAAATTAATGGACCGTGTTGAATGGATCCCTGTGAACGATAATTCTACTCCCGACCGGTCAAATAATAATACTCGTGATGGAAGTTATGGTGGGTGCTCTATACCAAACGGCTGTGATTGGATAAAAGCAACGCGAAGTGTCAGAACGACCAAAAACTACCACCCGGGGCAGACGGCAGTGCATTCATTGGGAGAGAATACAATCAAAATATATAACTCAACCCTCAAAAGATCCAATAGGTCGGCCTCCAGATTGATTGTAGGGTCAGACAGTAGTGTCAACGTCAACACCAGCATCAGCACCAGCAACACCAACATCACCAACACCAATACAATGAATAACACAACGAATAATACCGATAATTCTATTAATATGCAATCCAATGTGAATACTTATACTCCGATTGATTCATCTATGATGACATCGAATGTAATCATAGATAATAGTTCCATTATGAATATTAATAGTAGTCCTTATACCTATACTTTAGATGAAGCAGCAGAATTTCAGGCGATGATAGATGATGAATACAACAACAATATGAATGAAATGGTTCTGATAACCGAAGCAGTTTATCATGCTGAAAAAATTTAACAATTAAGAAAATCGTTGATATTTATATTTTTAGATAAATATTCAGCTACTATTTTTCCATAATTACTATCGGATGCATAGTGGACACCAGCTACTTCTCTGTTAGTAGCAACTCTAATTGCCATTATATCATTACTATTTTTTTTTTCTGGATATTTTTGAGATAACAATGCAGATATAAAGTATGCTTGTGTGGAATGTCCTGAAGGATAAGCAGCATGTTTAGGCTCAGGAGCAGTAGGTATAATAAGCTTGTCTAACTTATATGGTCGCACGCGATTATATTCGTATTTCAATTTAAATATAATAGGTATTATATAATTTTTCATTAATTTATTAAGTTCCTTTATTTCGCATTCAGTAGCTTGAAAAATGTAATATATATAATTTAATGTTAATTCTTTATTTATTTGTTGTTGTTGTTCCATAGTAATGTTTCCTTGTTTAATTTTAATATCTTCTAATTCTTTCTTTGTTTCATAAGAACAATTTGTCGGTGGTGGAATTTTAGGTATTTTATTATAAGTAGATATAGCGTCGGGCGATATATTTTTTATTGCATCTAAATAATCTTTGTCCCATGTATCTGTATTATTGAAGGTTTTTTTATTAGAACACGGTGTTGAAGAAATTTCACTATTTCTAAATAATAGTTTTGATGAAGTATTCATTATATGTATTTATATAAGATTAAATTTTAATAAATAATCCAAATAATTATCGAACCCACCATTATAACTTAAATATAAAAATGAAAAATATTTCATATTATCAACAACAACAATAATAATATGAATGAAATGGAAATACATGAACGCTGCTTAATGGACTACGAAGATAGTTTAATGTATATTATTAACCAGGTGGAGTATGGACATTTAGAAGTATGTCAGAATTGTGGAAATATATGGGATGGACATGCTCAATGTAATTGTTGGCAATGGAATGATATATTAGAAGATGATGATATGGGCATTGCATTGTCAATAGAAACTCCTATGTATACAGGGTTAACAGATACAGGGTTAACAGATACAGGGTTAACAGATACAGGGTTAACAGATACAGAATATATGGATACAGAATATACAGATACAGAATCAATAGACAGCGACGATGATTTCGATCCAGTTATATATGGAGGGGATCCAATTACATGAAAATTAATAATTACAGGATTTATAAAAAACTGGAAATGGAATAACGTCTTTAATATTCGTCATACCCGTCATTAACATGAGAAGTCTATCAAAACCCATACCAAAACCTCCATGTGGACAAGTTCCATATTTACGCAAGTCAACATAAAATTGCATACTATTATCCGGAACTTTTTTTGCCTTCATTCCATCTAATAACTTTTGATAATCGTCTTCTCTCTGCGACGCACCGATTAATTCACCAATACCATGTGGCATCAATAAATCGAAACTTTCACACGTTCCATCATCACATTGTTTCATATAAAAACTTTTAATTTCAAAAGGCCAATGTGTAATGAAAACCGGTCCATTGAAATTATCTACGATATAGTTCTCATGTTCTGAACCGAGATCATCTCCATAAGTAATGTTCGATATATTGGTTTTTTTACTCAAAATATCCTGTTGAATTAATAAAATAGCTTCCGCATATGTCATGCGTTTAAATTCAGTTTTTTCCAACGTTTCTAATCGATCGATTAAACCCTTGCTTACGAATTTATTCAGATTTTCCAGCTCGTCTTTATTGCGTGCAAAGATTTCTCTTATACAATATCGGACCATTTCTTCACCTACATCCATCAAGTCGTTCAATGTATTGTTCACGATTTCAATTTCTAAATGGGTAAATTCTGAAACGTGTTTACTTGTGCAAGAGTGCTCACTTCGAAAACTTTTATTCATTGTATATACATTTCCCAATGAACATGCCATTGCTTCTAATTGCAATTGAGACGATACAGTCAAGTAGGCTGGGCTGCAGAAATGATCCTTCTTCCAATCATACGTATTCTCCTTTGTTTTATTGAGTGTAGAGAGATTTGTTATATTATTTTCTGTAATTTGAAAAACTCCTGCCCCTCCTTCACATTCATTAACCGTAATAATATTTGGATCTAAATGTAAATAACCCTTGCTATGGTAAAAATCATGTAAAATTTTCATGAGAGATGACCGAATCCTGAAAACACTGCCAAAAGTGTTGGTACGTGCTCTAAAGTGAATGTGATTTCTTAATGTGTCAATGTTCATTTTAGATTTGCAAAGAGGATAATTTTCATCTACATGCATGCTAACATTGAATTCCTTCACTAAAAATTCGTATTCTTGACCTTTTGCAGGAGAAGGAACAATGGTACCAACGCATGACAAAAAAGCACCTAATTTCACATTTTCGAAGAATGATTTCACTTCTGATTCCTCCATATTTTCATCACTTATAATCAGTTGCATGCCGTCAATATTGGAACCATCATTAATATTACAGAATCCAAGCGATGAACTGGATTCACGCAGTGTTCTTACCCAACCATGACATACACTTAATAGATGTTCATTTTCAACGATGCGAGTTTTTCTACTGTCAATCAACTGACGAATAGTATCCATAATATAATTATATTTTACGGATAAATTTTAAATCATTTGCATATTGTATAATTGGCACATAATTGATATATGTTGAAATCTAATGACTGTTAGTTGAAAACAATCTAAAATAGTTTTATTGTTTTATATAATAATGGGAATAGACTGGCATACATTTTATGACTCGCTTGAAAGATTTATTATTACGCTTACATTGCCACAATGGGTAGATGATGATGATGATGATATAGACTCTGATATGGAGGATAACCATGACACAGACCCTGACACTGAATCTGATATAGACAATGATACGTGGGCGGAAGGAGCCCGTATTATAACGGAAATCGAAACTGATATACACAAGTATATTGAAAAATATAAACTATAATAATGTATGAATGAAATATATGTAATTGATATGTAATAATATAATATTTACTTATCAATTTATTCAACCTTAAGGTTTCCATTAGCATCTACACTAAGAAGTTTATTACCTAATTTAATTTTTTTCACTTCAAGTGTACCTTCGTTATCTACATATAATATAGTTTTTCTCGATGATTCAAAATTACCAACTCCATCAGCATCAGCATTATTGGTATTTGTATAAACACCAAAACCCCCTTTAATATTACCCGATTTATCCACATCGTCTATGGTCATGGCAATTTGGCCAATTTCAATAGTATTATTTGTTTTATCTTCTACTTCAAAGGAAATGTCAGGTCCATATTTAGGTTTATAATCTTTATCTTTGTATTTTTCCATTAATGCATCACTTTCATCCTTCATTTCTTGTAAAGAATATAAATTACTTTTACGTTTCATTGTGGCCGCAGAATATGTACTAAAGTCATTTCTACCTTCTAATTCGGCTACGCGTTCACATGTCATATTGGGGTACGTATCATTCGCTACAATCATATTATGTTTACTTCCATAAACTTGATTCACATCTGCATAATTCATATTTCCATAATTGATAAATTGATCCGATGTATTTACCAGAAATGTTTTTTTATGAGGGTCCATTTCGATATATTTTTCTAATGTATTTTCATTGGTAATTGTACTATTTCCAACAATATTACAATCACCAACTACATTCAAAGTAGGAATTAATATTTTAGATGGAGAGAATTCAACTGTATATATTGTCATAATATTATTCTTAATAGACACAGGTATATAGAAAGCTCTATACATGTTAGTTTTATCTTCATATGTAGTTGAATATAAGTTTTTTTCATGAATAGTTTTACCTATTATACTTGATATTAATTGTATCATTTTGAAACGGTCATTATCATTCAATTGTTCAACGATGATATTGTCGTCTGAAATGTTTAAAGTGTCATAATTAAATGTTCCGACTGTACTTTTTGTTATATTATTTTTATCAATCTGAATATAATTATAAACAAATGTTATTTTTCGAGTTTCTCTCTTAAGTTTATTTAACACACTTGTTTCTTCTTGATAATTAGTGATTTCACTGGTATTATTATTAATTAATCTCGCTAAAATATTATTTGCATATAAAACCATAACCGTTGACGAGTTTGATAATAAACGCGAGTTTTCGTTTGTATTGTACCTATAATTGTATTCGTTCAAATTACTACCACTTACTAATAAAAACATCACTCCTTCTATAGTAAAAAACTTAAACCTATATCTCTTTGGTCCAGCTATACCATTTCCAACTATTGAACCAGTTGAACCGTCGAAAATCGCGGAGGTATTTAATATTTGATTCAAATTCATATAATGTAGTTGAAGAACAGTTCGAAGATTGGCTTTAATAGTGTCCATGTTTTTATTACACAACTCTGGAATAAAATGATGATATATTAATCTAGCGCTTTCAGCGTTTAATGATTGTAGATTTATTATATTTAAAGCATAATAATTTTCCGGAGATTGATTGGGTAATTCTGTATTGATAATGTCGGTTATAATAGATTCTGATAATGAATTATTAGTTTTCAATACATTGGCTACACGATTAAGTTCGTATCTCTGTTCAATAGATATTTTTACATATTTTTTATATTCATTAAGTGTTAAATCTTGAATATCAAGAATACTTTTAGGATAATCCATACCAATACCAACTTTATATGCATTGGTAATTTTTTTGTCAATATTGTCTACTTTAAATATTGTATTGTTATTTGCATCGTTAATATTTATATCACCATCAATAACCACATCACTCCTAACTTTGACACCCTTTGTAATTATTCTATTAATTTCATCACCTGATCCAAAAGTATATATTTTTCCGTTTATTTCAGTTCTATAAATGATTGAAATTTCTCTTTTACCATTAAATTTATAAGTTATAGGAAACCAATGATTCATTTTTTCATTTCCATAATTAATATCATAAAATGTGTCTATTTTATCTGTTATCTCTCTAATACTTACTTCTTTGTTCCAGAAATAATTTGTTGTTATACCATTCCACATGGGAACACTTTCAACAAATACAAACGTTCTGTCGCCGAATGTTTCGTATAAAAAGAAATCATTGTCTGATAATAGTCCAAGTCTATCTGAAAAATAAACATTCTTGTCTATTGCGTTTGAAAAACTACTTATTGAATCGCCTTCAAAAAATATCTTTTGCAATTCAACATTTTTCACAAGTAAAGTACAAAAATTAGCAAATCTTGTAAAAGAACTTATATAATTAAAAAAAGTAGTTGCTGTTCCATTATATGATGGGTCATTCATAATATAGTCTATATTCTGATAGGTTATTGTTATTAAAACTTCGTCAATAGAATGTAAATTACATTTCATGGATAAAAGAAAGTTAGATAACTCATTATTTGTAAATAACTCCATGTACGAAAATATTTCATCTTGATTGTTGTTATTTTGTATTTCCGTTTTCATTTGAAGAATCTCTCTAATGTTTCGTTGTAATAACTTCATAAAATTAGGTGAAGAATTATTTAATAATAAAGGATCTTTTTGTGGTGAATTTAATATAACAATATCTGAATCATCTAATTCTGGCAGAACTTTGCATTTTATAACATAACATTGTTCTTTAAATGAGAATATTTCCGCGTTATTTTTGAATTGTTCTATTATTTCTGTATCATTAATAGTATAATTATCGCAGATCATGGTCTTGAACTTATTACTTAAAAAATAAGAATTCATTAAATTAGGAGCAAAATCATTTATAAGATTAATGAGCTGCTCATTTGTTAAGTTATCAATGTCCAATAATGCACTCATTTCATATTCCTTTTGATTTATACCAACTTTGCTATTAATTAATGTTGTATTTGTTGTATTATTGGTTTTAATCATATAATCTTCATTACTTTTTCCTACCAAGATATTTCCATTGAATGTACTATCGCCTACAACAGTCAATTTACTTCTTATAACATCGGTTATATTGACGATGAATAATTGCAATATGCGCTTGTTTCCATCAAAGACAATTTTGTTCATCGATAAAAAGTCTTCGTCTAATATTTTTATTAATGATATTGACGTATCTCCATCATTATAATCACCAAAATCATTATTCAATTCTCTAATTATTGAGATAAATAATTCTCGGACATCGAAATTACTACCATTCATTTTCAGTTCGTTTATATATGTATCATCCCATTCAGGATTAGTTGCACTTGCAATGACTTTAAACTCGTTAATATTTGAAACTGGGCCATAACTTACAGTAGTAACTTGGTCTTCTTCTCCGTTTACGAAATTTTTCAAAGTGCTATTTATTTGGTTGATATATTGGGTTAATGGATATGGAATTGTATTCTTTTTTTCTAAAATAAGATCTAATTTCTCAACATGTGTGTGGATACCAAGAATATTATTATTGTCATAAATATCTTTTATAAACGTATCTATAATTAATAGTATACTTGGCTCGGCGTCAGTCTCATTAATATTGTATAATATGATGTCAAACATCGTATCTATTGTATGCGAACTATTTGCAAAGGTTGTTCTGCGTTCTTGAAATTTTTCATAAAAAATTTCATATGCAATTTTTAGGTATTCTGGATATTTTTCAATAGAAACATTTACGTGTTCAGGGTGTTTTTCATGAAATAAAATATTTGGTTCCTTATTATCAATACTATATTGTATGACCTTGGTATCTTGAGCGAAATTTGAATATTGTAAAGCTTCTTTTAGTGCAATAATTATGTTTCCATCGGCAACATTCTTGATAATATTTTTTACCATATTATTTTTACGTAAGCCTTTACGGATGGCTTTATTAATAATACCTACGTTTTCTCTGGAAATAGCATTACTATTTTCATCGTAAGGGTTTGTGTTAACAAAAAAATCATTTGCGTTATTATATTTGGACTCTAATTGTTCATTCCAGAAAGTTATTCCGTCTTGTACAAAATCAGAATTATTCAATATAGGTGATTCTTCAATTCTCGGATACAACGATGTGGCAAGGACCTGTCTTGATATACGATTATTATTATCATTATTCCCGTCATTTAGTTTGTTTTTTGTACCCGTTAATAAGCATTCCACAGCAGAGTCTAAATATTTCAGACTTTTATAGACTGACATATGATTATAATAATAACGTTTATATTATTTTAACTAAATTATTAATAATATAAACGTTATTATTATAATATGATTGATGTAGGAGATGAAAAATATAAAATGAAAAATTTTGGACCTGACTTGCGGGTGGAAAAATCAAAGATTTATGTAATAATATAAATAATACCATCCTTTCCAACAAGATGTGTACCATTAATTCTTGTGTCTCTAACGACCCTTTAATTTATATTCTAATATTTTACTAATATTTAATATATATAATTGTAGGATTTTCTTATTTTCGGATATGATTATTTTATTGAATGTTAAGAAATCAACGTCTAATATTTTTATTAATGATATTGACGTATTTCCAATATTGTAATCACTATAATCATTATTCAACTCTCTAATTATTGGGGTAAATAATTCTCGGACATCGAAATTGCTACCATTCATTTTCAGTTCGTTTATATATTTATTATTCCATTCAGGATTAGTTGCACTTACAATGACTTTAAACTCGTTAATATTTGAAACTGATCCATAATTTAAAGTAGTTATTTGGTCTTCTTCTCCGTTTACGAATTTTTTCAAAGTGCTATTTACGTTTTTGATATATTGGGTTAATGGATAGGGAATTGTATTCTTTTTTTCTAAAATAAGATTTAATTTAACAAGCGTATGGATCCCAATAATAGTATTATTGATGCCTTTTATAAATGTGTCTATAGTTAAGTATAAATTTAAATCCGGAGAAGACAGAGAATCCCCTAACCATATGTCAACCATCGTATCTGTTTTGCGCGAACTATTCGCAAAGATTTCTCTGCGCTCTTGAAATTTTTCATACAGAATTTTAAATGACAATGAAGTATATTCTGGAAATGTATTAATAGACATGTTTACTCTATCTGGTCGTTTTTCGTAATATACAATCGTTGGTTCCTTATTATCCATTGTATATATTATTACTTTGGTACCTGGTGTGGAAGTTGTTATTGGGAAAGTATCTTTTAGTGTGGAAATTATGTTTCCATTGCCAGTATTATTGATAATATTTTTTACAATATTATTTTTACGTAAGCATTTACTGATGGCGTTATTAATAATATCTACATTTTCTCTGGAAATATCATTATTATTTTCATTATAAGGGAGTGTTTTAACAAAATGTTCATCTGCGTTAATATAATTGGACTCTATTTTTTCAGTCAAGAAATTAATTCCGTCTTCTATAAAAATATCATCAAAATTTGATTCATTTTTTGTACCAGTTAGCAAGCATTTCGCCGCGGAGGCTAAATATTTCACACTTTTAGAGCTCGACATATTATGGTTATAATAATAACATATATATTATTATATCTAAATTATTAATAATATAAAATGGCGTAATAATAATATTTCTATATAATTTATAATTTATAAAAATATTATCATCCTAATAAAGAATGTTAATATTAGAGTAATTTTGCCGGCGTGCAGAGTGGATTATACGAAATCATCATCCCAATTGTCCAAGTCTTCATTGGGAAGACTAACAGCATGAGTTTTAACATGTGGAAGTTTTTCTCTTTGAGCTTCAATGTCTTTTTCTAACTGTGCTTCTTTTTTATCCCATTCATTAATTTTGACGCGATTGCTATAATTAAGTTGTCTATTTTTAATATAATATTTGTTGCGACTTTTAGAATCCATAATGATTTCATATTCGGTACATAGTGTTTGTTTGACTTCAATAAGTTCAGCGTATTCAGTGTCCATATCTTCTACAATGCTATTCCATTGTTGCAACTTAGCAGTAGGATCTTGATGCTCCCACAACTCCTTCCAAGTCCAGGGACCAAGTACATCCATGCGAAATTCGATTTTATTATGGAGTGTGGCATATTTTTCTCGCAAGTTGTGTATACGTTCCTTCTGCTCATCGAACTTTAAATATTTGGATACAGAGAGAATAAGAGAAATATACGTAGAAATGCTAATAGAAGAAACAGTAACAATAGAATTGTCGGTGTTAAAGTATTCCTTTGTGGCCTGTAAAAATCCAGAAATAGTTGAGAAAAAAATGACAGAAGTTTGAATCATGTTAATTTGATTGTTTAAATCATCATACTTAAGATCAAGAAGACGTTTATTCTCCTTGCTCTCTTTTAAAATAACAATATTGTTCTTCTTCATACTTTGAAATTGATTTTTAAAGATAACATACTCTTTTTGTGTATACCAATCATCCTTTGTATCGGGAGAGCGAGTAGTGAGTTCACTATTTTTTGGAATAACATCCTTTTCCTTAATAGTTGTTGTAATTTTATTTTTATCGACAGGAATATTCGTATTCATTTATATTTTTATAAGAAAAAAAAGTATAAATATCTAATAGATTAAACCTCTAATCTCTCTATAATTGAATATGAGATCTAAATTGGGTATACGTTTAACAGTGTGCAGGGTTCGCCGTAGCGTGGTATTAGGGGGTCGGTCTAAAAGAAAAAAATGATGAAACAGTATACCTAAATACTGAAGTATATATAATGGGTTGTTGTGCGTCTTATCAATTGTATTATGCATTGCAGAAACAAGACAATGACATAGCGTACTTTTCTTTTGCCGGAGTAAAAACAATGGCTAAAGTGGTGAATATTTACGACGGTGATACGTGTAGTATTGTATTTAAACACAATGGGCAATGGATAAAATATAGAACCCGTGGTCTTGGATATGATACAAGCGAATTGCATCCTCGTAAGAATATAGATTTTCGTGAAATAGAAGTGGCCAATGCGCAGCGTCAAAAGGCGGCGTTTCAAGATTTGCTGCATTATAACAATGGTATAATCGACGTGGAACTAAAGGGATTCGATAAATATGGTCGTATTTTGGCAGTGTATTTTGGGAAAGATAAAAGTACATCCATCAATGATATAATGATATCGTCGCATGGCGGTAAGCCTTACGACGGTGGTCATAAGGGTTAGTGGGTCGCGAAAAAAATTGAAGCACGATTTAAAATAAATAGATAAGTACTATAGGTTAAAGATGAAGGTGAATGTTTTAAAACTGTTAAATGGGTTAAGTGATCGTGGTGTTCTATCATTAAATATCACGGATGCTAAACTACTTGAAGAATGTATATCCCTTTTGAATGGATATGTTGCTAACACGGATGTATTAATTAATTCAAAACTTGGCGTGGTTAATGCAGGCATAGAATCTCCCCCCGCGTCCCTGCCATTAAAGAAGCGAGGGCGTCCGCGCAAAGAAAAGTCGGTTGTGTCATCAACGTCTGATCGCGGAGATGATTTAATAGCGAGTCTTGTTGCAGAAGCGCAGCGATCTAAGCAAAATAAGGATTCAGATAATGGAGTACTTGTTCCTGAACCAGTGGATACTGAGGAAGCGATAACAGTGAAAAAGATGGAATATGATGGTGAGACGTATCTGATATCTGGTACGAATGTGATCTTTAGTTTTTCGGATCATGAAGAGATAGGAATGTTTAAAGATGGACGCATCATATTAAACTAAATAAAAAGAAAATAAAAAGAAAATAAAAAGAAAATATTTTTTTCGTGAAATAAAAAATGACGTACTAATTTTGCTATATATGTAGAGTATCAACTAAAAGAAGTCATTTAATAATGAATACAGTACCAACTTTTGTAGAGGCGAATATGCCTAATGGGTGTGAGGGAGTGAGTGTGAGGCTTGCAGGAATTTACCTTCGACTAATGTTGGAGGGTGAGTTGAGTGAGCGTGTTTTGAGTGGTACAATCAACAAGCTTGTCTGGAAGAAGTTGTATCTATCCTTTATGCGTAAGAATGGTGTAGATATCGCGATCGATAGACATGCTTTCCAAGTGTTGTATGCATTGAGTCGTCATTACAACGTGTGTCGCGTAGACAAGACAAGTATTACATGGACTTCCAACACAGCAATGGCTGCTCACGCGAACCTAACAATTGGAGAATTGCGCGGAGAACTGTCTTGGGCCTATACGGAATTGCGTAGATTGGTGGGATCCTCTAGAGTCGACCTGCA
>JGI24917J38488_100562_pt1 | contig 31567 bp, 35 predicted proteins | sample LinPfosmplate5_FD_38488 | JGI IMG/M metagenome (IMG submission 38488)
TCGAGCTCGGTACCCGGGGATCCCACGTATCCGCCTGTATTTTCAAATACACCTCCCCATTCATTGTACCAATCCCATTCATCGTGGTATGTATAATACAATATGGTTTCAATAATACGATTTTTCCATTCCATTTGTTTATAACTCAAATTATAAACATACTTCATTAAACATACTTTGAACATATTTGTTTTTACATATCCATGATAAGTAGAATCGTAACTGCATATTTCACGTACTAATTCAGAAGGAAGTATACTTTGTAAAATTACAAGTGCCATTGTGATAACTATTATATAATTTATATATCAATTTTTTTTCATATTTTGACAGAAAAAGAAGTTAATAAGAACATATGTAATACGTACATTGTATTGAATGGCATCATCTCTTATTAGTTTTGATGTAGGGATTAAAAACCTTGCATATTGTGTATTTGAATTATCAGGTAATACTATTTCCATTATAGATTGGTCATTAGCAAATTTGACAGAAGACAATAATAGTAGCCCAAAAAGTCAAATTGAATGTACATGTAATCATATGCTGAAAAGTAAACAAATGAAAATGTGTGAAAAGAAGGCCAAATATAGAAAAGGCGATGTATTTGCGTGTGAAAAACATGCAAAATCAAGTACGAATTACATGATTCCACAGCGAGAATTCTCATTTACTTTTCTAAAAAAATTAAAAATCGAACAATTGAAAGAAAAAGGAAAAGAGCACATGTATTTCTATAATGAAACCAAGAAAATGAACAAAGCTGATTTTGTACAAGGATTATTTGACCATTTACAAAAGCAATGTTGGACAAAAATAGAAGAAAAGAAAATAGTAAGTGCAAGTAAAATGGATTTGATAAGTATTGGAAGACAAATGCATATTCATTTCTCTCAAAACCCCATTTTAGAAAATATGACGTATGCGATTATTGAAAATCAAATATCCCCAATTGCGAATCGAATGAAAACAATACAAGGCATGATTACACAAGAATTTATCATGCGTAATTGCCCCAAAATTGAATACATATCTTCCTCTAATAAATTAAATCATTTTCTGTCAAAATCACAAACGAAAGAGAAGATGTATAATTATAAAGCACATAAAAAAGATAGCATAAATATTTGTAGAAACATAATCGAGTCACAATATCCAAAATGGCTTCATGTATTTGACAATGCAGGCACAAAGAAAGATGATTTAGCCGATTCATTTTTACAAGGATTATGGTACATTCAAACAAAAATAAATGTATGATGCGACAAATATAAAAATAAATAATGTGAATTAACCATAAACGAAAGAATTATGGAAGTGATTGATATTGATTTTAATGACATTCCTGTCAGTGATGTACCTGGTTCTTCAAGTAGCACAAATGACGATTCTGTCAACTTTGGAAGTGGAATTGAATTATTGATGAATGATAAAAAGAAAACAGGCTCAACGAAAGTTGATTTAGGCGAATTAGATAATTTGGAAGCAGAGCTGAATACATTATCATCTGAGCAACCACAAACAAGTGGTACTTCAAGCGGAGGAACCAAACAACTCAGTGGTCTTGGTGGATTTTCTAATTTGTTTAGTTTCAATAAATCCCCAGAACAATCAAGTTCTTCTTCATCTTCTTATACAAGTGATGCAAATCTTGGACAAGCAACAAAAGATTCGATTAATGAACGTGGACCAAGTACTTGGGATGGTTTTACAAAAGCATCAAATGATGTGCCCATGAAATCATCACAATTGACAGAACGTGAAAAACGAAGAAAGAAACGTATGATGATTAAAAAGTTAGACGAATGGCGTGAAAAGGGAACGTATAAACATGGCACACAATTTGACATGGATTCTAATTATGATGAAGTCGAAGACGAATATGAAGGAGCTTTAGAAGAAAAACGTAAAAAAGATAGTATCAAATTGCAAGGATGGTGGTTTACAACCGTCATTAACACCATTGAATATGGAAATGCTTTAATAAATCCATTCGATTTGAATTTAGATGGATGGGGAGAACAAGTGACAGAAGACTTGGATAGTTATGACGAAATCTTTTCAGAATTGCATGATAAATATAAAGGTGGAAAAATGGCACCCGAAATTTCACTGCTATTACGTGTTGGGTTTTCCGCTGCAGTAGTCAATATGAGTAATAAAATGCTTAGTTCTGCTACACCAGGATTTAGTGATGTCATTAAACAAAGTCCAGAATTGATGAAAATGTTTTCCAATGCAGCAGTTGACACCATGAGCCAACAAAATTCCGCTTTTGATTTTGCGAAAACCATGATGAATAATCCAGCTGAAAAGGTTAATACCAATTTTGGACCACCTCCCGCACCGATTGAGACGAAAAAACAAGCACCACCACAAAGACCAAGTATGCAATTTACACAATCTACCGGGAATCGACCTGATTTAGCAGCAGCAAATAAAGGGCCCATGTTTCGAGAACAAGGTATTGATATGAATCAACAGGGCGCACCTACATCTATGGAAACAAAAACAATGGTTCCTCCACGACCAGAAATGAGAGGCCCTCCTACATCAGACATTGACCAGCTATTATCTGGATTAAAGAAGAAAACAGAACCACAATCAACAATTTCACAAGGTCCGTCATCAATGAGAGAAAATGTCACCATTGAGGATGTAAATGGAGATGACTCGATGATAAGCATTAGTTCTTTGAAAGATATGAATAACACCACTATGCCAAAACGGGTTCGAAAACGTAGAAACAATTCCGATAAAAACAGTGTTTCTCTTGATATATAAACCTTCGGACATTTAAAATGGGACAAAATATAAGAAATATGATACAATTACAATCAACGAATGTAATACAAGTAAAAAATGCTGTGAATGTAATAACGATTTATCTTATTACAGACATAGCGATGGAAACAAGCAGTTCCGTCTTTTAGTATGTTCTGGATGCGTGAGACCCCAAGTCAAACAAACCGTATTCAAGACAAGAGACGCTAATTCAGCAATCAACATAATGAATATTACAAAATGCTGGATTGATAGGCAAGAACGCCCTGCGTGTTTTCAAATTTCGTCTTTCACCACTTCCAATACCAAAGAAGAAGTGGAAAAAGTTAGACCATCGTAGGTGAAACTCCTACTATTGATTTTACATTTTTAGTTTATTTTGGGATTTTGTCCCATTTTAAATGTCCGAAGGTGTAAAATTGAATTGTACAAAAAAAATATAAATAAAATTTTGGACTTATTATTTATATTCTACATGTGGACATTGATAAAACAACGATGCAAATCATTTTGTATAAAGGTATTATATCAATTATTTTGTATTTTTGATGATTTGTACCATGTGTGTAATAGTACGTTTCAACCAATGATAAATTACTTTTATCATAGAGAACCGGAAAAAGAGATTGAAGAACCACAATATTATCGTATTATTGATTTACTTGAAAATGACGAGAAAGTATATGATACGAATGAGGAACGAACGATTACAAATGATGTTCAAACACTATATCCAGCATCCATTCACAACTTTTCAGACGAGGATACTCTCGTTTATAAACATGAGCTTTATGAACCGAATATGTTGATAGATAGTATTTGGCTTGGTAAGTTTCAATATAAATCAGATACATATTATCATTGCTTTACTATGTGGAATAATAAAGACCGTAATTTTGACTCAGTTGAGCGATATATTATACATGGAATAAAGGTCTCGCAAGTTGAGTTTTTATTTGTCGAATACAATCACCCAAAAATGCATCATAGTATTGAATTAAAAGTACCCAAGTCCTTTTTAATATGTGAGAATGAAATCTTTAGCGTTGGATTTGTATTTTACTTATTACAGAAACAAGATACTACATTTGTTTTTGATTTAGACTATAGGATTGATATTCTCGATGGTACTATTACAAAAGTAGAATTAACTTCCAATGATTATTTACGATTACAAGAAAATGCATATCAAATACTTCATTTGGAAAATTAACATTTTCTGTGTATAATGTATAATAAATATGGGTAAAACAAGCGTTTGTACAGAAATTACCACAAAACGGTGTAGACATCCATGCAAGGTTGTGAAAAAAAGGTCTAAAAAAGTTTGTCAGACCAAATTTCCAGATACAAAGAAAAAAAAGAAACAAAAGGAAAGTAAAAAAAAGAAAAGAAAAAGTGCTAAGAAAAAGAAAAGAAAAAAGAAGACAAATATGACAGAACAACTCACCGAAAATGCCACCGAAAAAATTAATGAAGAGCTAAAAGAACCATCTACCACTGAGAATACGACAGAATCATCTACCACCGAAAATACATCTGAACCATCTACCACCGAAAATACATCTGAACCATCGACCACCGAGAATTCTGAAACAACATCCACGGATACTTTAGAAACGACTAACTCTGGAGATGGTTCTGAACAAGCTCCATTAGACCCAGTGAAAAACTTGGTAAGCAATATATCGGAATCTGCAACGAATGCATTTAGTGGGTTAACCAGTTCAACTGAGGAAAATAAGTGAACATAAAAACACTACATAAATCAATATAAAGATTTATGTAGTAATAACATATAGATATAATATGGCAACAATGTGTGTAGCGGTAACAGAACCAGATTTTCAAGACGGTTCTGCTCAAACCGTACCGGAGCAACATTTGTTGAATGACAAATGGGTATTATATCACCATTTACCATCCGAAAAAAATTGGACGTTGTCTGGGTACACCATTCTCGCCAATGATATCGACACAACTGCAAAAGTAATTGCACTGAAAAATTATATTCCTGAGAATATGATAAAATATAGTATGTTATTTCTCATGCGAAAAGGGATAACCCCATTGTGGGAAGACCCAAGAAACAAAGAAGGTGGGTGCTTTTCTTATAAAGTATTTAACAAACAAGTTGAACAAGTATGGCGTGAATTAATGTGTGTTATATGCGGAGAAACATTAACTGATGAAAAACATAGCAAGTACATTACTGGAATTACTATTTCTCCGAAAAAAAACTTTTGTATTATTAAAATTTGGTTATCGACCAAAGATTATCAAGACCCTAATATTATTCTTCCCATTGAAAATTTAGTGAAACATGGGTCTGTTTTCAAGAATCATATGGATTGAAAACAAAACGAAACCAACATAAATATATTCGTGCATATACACCTTTGAAGATTTAAATCCGCACAAAAATACGAAAAAAAATAATTCAAAGTTGGGTCTTTTCATACCCGTAGTATAGTTTGATTATAAGCACTCGTTGAAGCGCTTTGATTACTTGTTTCTCTACATAAATAACTTGGTCTGTCTATGTTATTTATCGCATTCCTTGCTATTTTGTAGATGTTTGATGAACCATTACGGTCTCTGTTCCACGACCCACAACCGCTCTTACAGCGTAGAAGTCCGTGAATTAACCGCAATTCATCTTTGTTTTTCTTTTTGTTTGGGTGTTTTCTCACCATAAACTTCTCACATACTCCTCCATCACATTTGGAGCATTTACAACTGGTTCTAAACTCATCTACTAAAAATACCTTGTAGTTATTTTTTCTAAACAAAGTTCTCACTCCTTTTCCTAATGTTGGTTCTTTGTATTTCATTTGTTTTCGCTGTTCCCAATCGCCTATACAGATAACAACCTCCTCTGGATTACCATACATATTCCTAAAATTACGAATCATCTTTTGTTCGTTGCGTTTAATGTTGATGTATTTACCAAACTTCAATTTGCGGAACAATTCCTTACGATAAAACACAAATAGTATATGGTTTATTCTATTCTTTTCTTGTAGGTATTCCTTATATTTGGTAATTTGTAATGATTTACGGTTGAAATGTGATAGTTCAGTTTCATATTCTATAATGGTTTTTCCTTCAATCTTATTGGTTTTCATACCCAAAATAATATTATTGTATTTTTTCATCTTGGTTTCTTTTCTGCGTTGGTCTTGTGAATACCGAAATACATTCGCATCTTTGGAAGCATCATCAACGCAATAAACCAAATCATCTTTTCCAGGATCAATCCCCACAATTGTTTTATCTCGTAAAGCAGAATAATCATCTAATTCATCAATATATAACTCTTTTGATATTCCCTTCTTCATCATAGGTAATTTCTTACCCACTAAATCCTCACGCAAAAATAAAATACTCAATCCAATTCCATCGGTGGAAACCATATGATGAAACGAAAAACCAGTCTTATGAAACATCTTGCGTTCTGTTCTAAAAAAGAACTTCCAAATCTTATCTTCATTCTTTTTCAGTTCTCCTTTTGTTTTGAAAAACCCTTTTGAACCATGCTCCTTTCTTAATAACAAATTGACTAATGTAGTTGTATCTAATCGTATGTATTTTGGTGCTATTTCACTTCGTAAAGGAAATACATTATTTACACTTTCACCATCATTTTCAACTTGCTTCATCATAAAAATCATACAGGGGAAATACTCCATCGTTTTACATTTCAAATCATACATAACGCTATTTTTCTCAAACTTGGTTCTGTTTGGTAAAATGTGATGTTTTTGCTCGGTAATCCATTTATGATAATGAGGACTGGATTGGTATGGTTTTCCATCAACATTCAATAAATCCTTTTTGATTTTTCGTAATTCACTACAAAGGTTTCTCACTCGCATTTCTCGTTCTTTTTGCGTTTTCCCTAATTTTCGTATTTTATTCACTATCATTTTCTTTTTCCAAACAACATTAACAAATCGTTCTACATATTCTACATAGTGTAATTGAATGTTATTCTCATACATAGTAATAACATCTTCGGTAATATATTCCATTACATTACTTAATCCTGTATAAACGATTGGTTCATTTCGTGTAAGTGGTAAATAATGATGGTTGTAAAAAGTGATAAGTTTGTCCTTCATTTCAACCGTTTCTTTTTTTGGTGGTTTTCCTCTCTTTTCGGTTTTCTCACCACAGACAACTTTCATAGAATTATTGATAAGTTCTTTGCTAATGACTGGTAAGGATTGTGAATGAGTTTCGTAATAATCCAATAAATACAATTTAAGAAATTGTAAGGTATGAATAACGATTTTATTTGATTTCACAACAGCATCGTTAAGTAATTTGGTATTGATTTCAGGATGTTTCAATACACTTTTGAGCGAGGTTTTGATGGATTTGAAAAACTCAGGTGGTTTCTCTTTCGCCTTTTCCATTCTATATACTATGTAAAGATATTATTTTAAGTAGGTTTCTTACGAATATATTTATTTTCAGTATTTCTCCTAAACTTTCGTGAATATATATTGTTGTGTCATTAACCATTTTTCCTCCTTTTTGAAATGAAATCCCTTACTTTCAATTGAATATTGTGGGTGTATTAATTTTTTAATGATAGACAACCACGGTCGTTTAATTCGTTCAGGTTCTCCAACTGCTTTCATGTTATTAAATGAGAACCATTTTCGTATTTCTGGAATGAGTTTCATTATTTGAGTTTGGATTTCTGTATTTTGGTCTAATTCATATAGCGTATAGGTGTTTTTATTTTCCAAATCTAATATACTGGCAATTTTATCAGTAATATCATCCTGTTCTTTTTTATACAATTCACTTTTTAATCGCATAGTTGCTATATAATTTACATAAATAATTTTTAAGTAAATTACGATTTATATTTTTTTAATTTACATTTACGGGTTGATGGTTTCCGGTTGTAAGTGATTCGAGACGATATACAACATGGAAAGAAAATTACTATTATGACAGATTCAGAATATGTTATGAAATGTATATCTTCTTATGGAGACAAATGTCATCTAAAACAATGGAATGTACAAATACCAAACAAAGAATTGGTACAAACCGCATATAACCACTTTCGGCATCAACCCAATATAAGAGTTGTACATGTAAAAGCCCATACCAAACAAACTGACATTCACTCGTGTGGAAATGCAGAAGCGGATAGATTGGCGAATGAATCGGTTGGAGAAACTTCATGCCCTTATGCAACCAAATAAAAATGCTTATATTCAACAATTCAATCCATTTTCGTCGCAAGCGACGTTTTCTTCTGTCCAAGAACCAGGTATTGCCCAAGCGCATTGTTGTTCAATGCCTAATTGGTTGTCGCCCAATACCAAACGAAGAAACCCCATTTCACCCCAATAAGACCCCCATGAATTTCGGACAATCCAATATTGTTTGTCTATAGCTTTATCATATCCCCATCCAACCACACTTATCACATGGTCGATTAGTCTCAATGCTTTGGGGACATCTAATACTCCTCCATGATAGTCTTCAATTTTTAGTGCGTTGATTCCGCATGCGATTGGACCATTTTTCATGATTTCGGCTTTCATATTATCTGCCCCTTTCACAGCACCGAAAGAATCGATAGTGGCATTTGGGTAATAATGTATCGCAACACATTGTCCACCATTTTCACTAAATGTATCGCAAGTACGACATATATTGATGGGGTCACATGTAAAGTCCTGTTTATTTTGACATGCCGCTTCTTTCGAGTCAGAACTACATGCTTGATAACTCATACAGTCTTCTAATGGGATTTGACCAAAATCCTTGATTGCTTTATATGCAGCTAAATGGTCACCACCCATACACGAACCTCCCAATTGACAGTTTAATACGAATTGAACAGACAAAGATAAATCTGGAAATTTGCTGTTTCGTTTGATTTTAATACGGTCTGCGAGAGAGGTCACGCTCCCTTGTGCCCAACATGAACCACAATACGAAGGAATATGTTGATTTACATTTTTGGTCAAATAGTTTATTCCATTTACAGACCCCCATGTAAATTCCAAAGGAAAGGTAGTTTCATTATAATCATGTATATAAGGCTCTAAATCAAGTTTCGGGATGAATTCAGATATTCGTGAGGTCACGAGGGATGTCGAATAAATACAAATGGAGAGAAATCGTATCATATATCATATTATACGATAATATATCGAATAGTAGTCACGTCTTATTACACTACATATTCATTCATTCATTAATTATTATTTGCAGGTGGCAATGGAGACAAACACAAACGAATATCTCCCATATTAGAACCAATATCATATTTCACAATCAATGGTAACTTGTTTTCCAAATAGATTTCCAAATGTTGTGACAATGGTGTACATTTGATAAAATTATTCAACGATTTCAATGGGAATTCGCCACACATGACAACTGACGCATCCGGCTTTTTACGGAAATGAATCGCATCTAATTTATCATCTAATAATTCTACATTGCCACTCTTTTGTTCTGTACGATAAATCCGTGATTTTGCAAATGGACCTACGCATGAAAATATCAAATCATCTCCAACCGATTCAATACGAATACGGTCTGACAATCCAGTTAAATCACGAATGATTTTTTGAAACCCAGCACTTGGCATATGAATAATTGCACTGTAATTTACTTCAGGTACTTCCAATTCATCATCTTCTGGTTCATATAAACGCAATTTATAATTATTACATTGATTGATTTTATCATTGTCATATTGTAATCCTAAATGTGATACGGACCCCTCGTGATAATCTTCCTTATCAATGTACATGGAAAACAAATCATCATTGGATGTATTGGAAATCAACTTGAATAAATGAAGCGAATTTGCACACACCACAATTTTATCCGGTACACAAATATGTTTGTCAAATAGAACTTTCACGGCGACTAATGTTGTATGGTTTTTATCGAAATTAATAATCTTTAATCCATTTTTATCCACAATCATGGTAATATCTGGTACTAAATCTTTCAACGCACTAAACAGATTCCGAATAGGCGATATTTGGATGGTCTGCATCGTCAAAATGTTGTTTTCAATATCCATGTTTGTATATGCGTTCAACTATGAGAAAAACTAGACGTTTTTGTTTATATAATTTTGTTTATAAGTTATTGTCTATAAACAAAATACACAAATGAACTCCAATTATTCACATTTCCTTTTTAGTTTTTTACATGTTTTTCTTGCCATACGAAGTGCAGGACTATTCTTAGTATGGCCTATCTACATAAACATGCTTTTTATATGAGCGTCTTGCACGACTTATGTTTCGTTTTTGTGTTGCACGGTCTTTTTTTGTTAAATATTTAGGAATATATTTTTGCGGTATACCCAACATATACATTATACATGTAAAAAATTACCCTGCATCTGTAAACTTATATGAACAATTTCACGGAAAAAATTGACAGAAAAAAATACGGCATGATGGCATAACGCATAAGAATTAAAGATAAACTATACTATCATGACACATAACCGTTTTGAAAATCTATCTGTAGATGATGATAAGGCTGGCCCTGGTCCAAGTACAAATAATGTTGACAGAAAGGCAAAGAAAAAGTTACGAGAAATCGAAAAATTGGAACAAAAATCTGTGAAAACAGACGATGAATTGCAAAAAATAAAAGAAAAACATTACTGGGAAGTAGTGTTAAATCCGAATAAAGACGACAATATCCAAGTTTCATTACAAAAAATGTTAAACACCCATAAAAATATTATTATTCATCAAACAAAAGAAGACTTGACTAATTCACAATACTTTGACGGAACTTGTCCATGTTGTATGGATGAAATGGATAACGTGAAACAAGTACAAATAAGTGATTGTGAACATCATATGTGTCACAAGTGTTTGTTGAAAATTTTAGATACACCTGATTTGAAAAATTGCCCTTTATGTCGTACCCGTATTACAGGCATTACCATTCAAAAAGATAGTTTAACGACGACATTTTCTAAAAAAGTTACACAAAAACAATCCATTTCTAAATGGATTACATATGAATGGTTCCATTACAACATATGAATGGTTCCTTTACACATGAAAACTACGCCCATTCCTATAAAAAACAACACATGCATATGTGTCTTGTTTTTTATCTGTTTCTGGTACTTACTCATTCACCGGTTGATTTTCCAAATCTACTTGTAAATATGGATGACTTGTAAATTCATTACTATTGTCTTTTGTATCACCATAACATACCAATGGTTCTTTTTTACTGTGGCTGGAACGGTATAATCGGCAATCTACGGCGGATTCTTTGATCACATGTAAAAACTGGTCAATTAATCGTTGCTTTAATAAGGATAGTTCATACAAGTAAAAATCTGTAGTTACGGGTGTTTTCCCGTCCAATTTACTAATGTCATTAATCATAATTTCTTTGTATTGGTCATTTTTCTTTTGTGCTTCCGAGAATACACTCAAATATTGGAATACTTGAACGGTACGCAATTCAGGCTCCAAATCCATATGACTTCCAATACGTCGGGCACGACCAACCACTTGGTCTACACGAGTTTTGTGCCAATATGGCTCCATAATATGCACATAACGTGTATTTTTCAAGTTGATACCTTCTGCACCTGCCCTTGTAATCATAATCACTTTTACGATTCCTCCATACTTATTTGTGCCTGCAATTTGTTGTAAACGGTCGGATATTTCGTCCGGTACAAATGTCCAATCTGAATTGTAAATGTTACGAAGTAAATCACGTTCTTCTCCTTCTCCTTCCCCTGTATATGTAATATAACATAATTTACCAGCATCTTCTGGCTTATCAAAGTCTTTTAATCGCCAACCATCCTTACCATATTTTTCGACTTGTAGTTCTCTCATATTATTATGTTCCAACACCATCTTGAAAAATTCAATTCCTTCCATGTTCAAAAAATCACTGTATATCAAATGTGGTCCTTTGTGTTCTTTGTCATTGATTCGTTGTATCATTTCGAAGAATTTTGGACTATATTTTGTCAAAGCATCATCGGAAAAGAAATCATTCTTCCTTTCTCTCATTAAATTCGCTACACGTTCTATTTCTTTGTCGTAAATTTTCTTCTTTTCTTTTCTTGCCTCTTTATCCATATCTACATCGTGATTGTCTCCATCTTCACCCGGCTTTTCTTGTACATCAATATCTAACATTCGAGGTCTTCCTGGGTCACTTGGGATTGCATAATTGCATACCAACCGAGTAGACGAACGATAACTCCCTGTAGATTGTAAAACATCATGATTATCTTGTCCACCTGTCTTCGCTCTCTCCATACGTTCCTTCCTTTTTTGCTTTGTTTCACGGTCTCTTTCTTCTGTGCGTAAAGTCGCATATGCTTCAAATTGTACATCGCTCATTTCTACCATAACATTATGATATTCTTGACCATTTTCTGTCAATATAAAATCAGGTAACAACCCTTCTTTTGGACTTCGGAAATAAGATGTTAGACCCATGATACGTCTATGCAAAGTATCCCGATTCAAAATATCACCAGTACCTTTCCCATCATCGTATTGTTTGACAAACTTATCTTGAAACTCCTTTTCTTTATTTGGCAATGATAAATATCCTTTGGGTCGTAACATTTTGTTTTTAATATCGATTCCATTTTCACTCAACCTTTTCTTTACTTGTACAATAAAATCCTTTTCTGTCAAAATATCTTTTTCATTTAACGCAACTCCTTTATAATTTGCAACACTACCACCTTCCATTCTATTATCAGATGATGATGATACTTTATTACGTCTTGTTTTTCTTGATGACCTTACCCCCCCTTTCTGTGTTTTATTCTTCTTTCTGTCAAAACCTTTATTGTAAAAGCCAAATGGATTTTTTGTAATGGTTAATTTTTTAGTGGATGCTTTGTAATCAATCAAGTCATAATAATTCAAATTATTTTCATCTAATATTTTTTCAATTATGACAGAATCCATTTTTTTCGTACTGCTTGTTTCAACGTCTAATTCCCATGTATTGATTTTTCCACGTAAAATATTATAGATGATTGACATTTCAAATGGATGATTGACAATTGGTGTACCTGACAGAAGAACGATTCGTACATCTTGTGCAGCCATCAATAAATTATAGAGATGATTTGAAGGCGAAACTTTTTTATCCAAATTGTTTTTGATATTACTAATTAGGTTGTGTGCCTCGTCGATTACTACCACACTATGGTCAAACGGGTTCTCTTGTTTTGTTTTTGTAGATATTTCTGTCATTTTATTGACAAACGACTGACCTGCATTATAATGTAAAAAACTATATTTCTGTTCAATCATTTGAATGATTTGCTTTCGAATATTGTCTTGTTCTGAAGTTGTTAGAGAATCATAATTGGAAGGTTTGGACACGTCTACCATATAAGCACCACCTTTCTCTCTCACATATTCTACACTTAATGACAATGCATCTGCAAATACTTGTATCAATTCTTCTTTTCCTTCGGATGGTACAAATTCCCAATATTGGTCTACACGATATAAAGGGTCTCCAAACTTTTCCAATTCTGTCACATAATTATAATGTAAAGATGCGGGAAGCATCACAATAACCCGTTTATTACTTTTCATTCCTTCTGCAATCGCAACACTTGTATACGTTTTCCCTGAACCCAATCCATGATAAATAAGCAATCCTCGATATGGCGTATACACATTCAAATAATCAAGTACAACACGTTGATGCATTAATAGATCGCTTGAATCTTCATATTTGTCCCCATTTTTCCTCGCTTGTTCATGTTTGTCAAATAATTTTTTTAGTTGCAAATGATATTTGGCACGATTATGCATATAGTATGCATTTTGTTTCATGACAATTTTCTCTCGTTTCGGCAATCTGGTCGGTAATTGACTTACTTGGAAATTATCTGCGATATATGTCGCTTGGGTTGGTTTCCCTTGCTTCGCCACCAGATTGTCCTTGCGCATTACAATACTTTGTGTATTATTTCCATATTCTCCTTGTAAAAATAAATACATTTGTTCTCTCAAAACCATAAGTTCGTCAAAATCTTCTACTTTATCTTTTCCATTTCGAACCATTAATTTGGCAGGATATGTCAAGTACAATATTTTCAACAATTCTGGACTGGTTGAGAACTTGGCATATAATGCATGATATGTATACTTGAATTTGTTTTCTTCATAGGTGTCATCAATTGGAATATTTGTTTTCACCAATTTTCCCTTGTCATTCTTGACTTTGAATGTTCCTTTTTTTTCCAAGTCTTTTGCCGGTTTGTAATCTTTCAATGCGTCTAATAGTTCTTCGTCTTCATAATACTTGTACTTCATGTAAATAAGATAATGTGCTACATTCGTCCACTTAAAACCGTCTAAATCAAGGGGCGTTTCGTGTGTATTGCATAGTTTATGCCGCCAATCTCCTTGCTTACTTAATTCTTTGTAATCTTCGTCCGGATTCTTTTTATTGAGTTGTTCTTTTGATGCTTTTCCGGGTGCATTTTTGGTACTTGAGCATATTACAAATACTGTACTTGTCGTCGGTGCAGGTAAAGACAATCCTGCCGGGTTCAAATTTTCCGATGGTATATCTACTTTATCCATTGGTTGTTCTTGTTCTGGGTTAGCATCTTTAAATGCATTGCTATTTGTTTCAATGTCTGACTCAGTAAGATTATTATGTGTATCTGCATTTTCTTGGTTTTCTTGGTTTTCTTGGTTTTCTTGGTTTTCTTGGTTTTCTTCATTTTCGTCGTCATCGTCCAATGTCACTGTTTCTTTACCTTGTCTTTGATAATGTTCACCTTCTTTTTCACTTTCTTTTTCATCATCTTTTTCATCATCTTTTTCAGCCATATTTTTTTTCATCTTTTGCTTATCTTCTTCTGTTTCACATATTGTCACTAATGCATTTTTCTTACGTAACTGTTCTAAAATACTTGTTCTATCCATATGTTTCGCACTATCCATATTTTGATAATCTACAACGATTTCATCAAGTGGCTTTAATTGTGTTTCCTCTGCATTTTCATCTAATGAAATTATTTTATGTACATCATCGTATTTCAATGGTATGTCTTTCGTTTTTAATGTAGCATATAAACTATTCATATTTCCTGTAAAAAAATGTATATAATACACATATACATTGTTTTGATTATAATAAATTACTACACTTACTTGAATTATGAAAATGCGAGATGTTTTTGCTGGACTTTTTGAATAATGATCTCAAAATCAGCAAACTGTTTAAACAATTCAATCGCATTTTTACACGCCGTTTGTTCTGCAGTTAGCTTTATACGATGCGTTCCTTCTCCTAAAAACAAGTAAATACTGTTACATTGAGCCATATGTACATGTATAGAATCAAATGATTTAAATTCACTATGATCCATTGTTTGATTATGTTTTACTCCATGAGGACTCTGACCAAGTACCAAATATACTCCCATTGTATACCCAATGTCATATGAATAAGGACGTACTTCCATAAGGTGTGGTGTTGTCTTAAATTCACTTTGCATTAATTCTTGTAAAGGACGCTTGTAATTTTCAGTCTGTTTGGTGATACGGGTCCAGTCGATGTAATTATTGAATATACTTTCTACAAACAATTGAGCAACTTGAAAACCAGGACCACAATTAAATATTTTTTCAAACCATTTATCCTCGTCCCGAATACTTATACGGTTAAAATCTAAAAATAATGCGCCTACAAATGCTTCAAACAAACACCCTAATCGCTTATGATTCGTACGAATGTTTTTTTGTTCCGTATGTTTTGACACCATAAACCATTCATTTAAACCCATTTCTAATACAATACGCCCTATCGTTTCATTCTTTACTAATTCTATTTTTGTATCCGTCATGAATCCTTCGTCTGATTTAGGAAATCGTTTGTATAAGTAAAATTTGGCTATGCATTCCAACACCCCATCCCCTAAAAACTCTAAACGCTCGTTCGATTTTGTATACAATGGTAAACAGTCATTCGGTTTTTCTACGATAGTTATATTATTTATTTCATTTAATGCGGCAGGACGTTTGATATATGATCTATGAACAAACGCTCTTTTGTATAACGTAAAATTGTTAATTTTCATAGGGACATTGTGTTTCTGCAATAAGGCTTCTATTTTTTCTTGGGTGATTTCTTTATTTAGGGGATTATATGGGTTAAATATAAATAGTTCGTTGCCGTCTGGGGTCTTTGTTGATATAACGTCGTCGTCACGCTTTACTTTAGCTATAGAATTCATTTTTTATAGCTAATCAAATATAAAATGGAGTTACTATTATACAATACAATAAGAGATAATTTCTATATTCTTTTTCAATAACAATTATCTATTTGTGTCTACTATTTCTATTTAGACAATTTTTTATAAAATAAAAATCTTTCTGCAGTATATATTTAGAATGCCTTACTCTTCAAAAGTTGCCCATAGAGATACCCGTATTCACTCCATTGATGCAAAATCATATCCTAACAACAGTGGATTTCCTTACATGATTGGACGTTCGTGGTGGAGCCAACACTATCTTCACAGTACACGAGCACCTGGACTTCTAAAAAGATGGAATTCCGGTGGAAAGAAAAACCGTGGCGCTATCCCTCATATTGGAATGGCTTACAATGTTGAATCCCGATAAATATGTTTACACTGTGATTTTATGATATGTAGTACGTTTTATATGTACATATCATATACTGAAAAATGAAAAACTGCTGCTATCCAAACGTAGATAAACACGAGAAAACATGTATTCGACATGGAGATGGAAAAATATTTGATTTACCGAGACGATTTAGTCAACGACGATGTAAACGTAACACGAAAGGGTTCACCATGCGTAGTTCATGTGCGCCATTTAAGGAGTGCAAAAAGAAACGTAAAAAACGTAAATCAAGACGGCAAATACGATAGAAAAGTAAATTACATCCTGGAAATCATATAAATGGATACCCTTATGTATTAGTACAAATGGATACAAATACGTCAAACAGTAAAGTAAAATCAATGTCACGAAAGGCATGTTTGTCGGACTTTCTGGACGATAATGATGACCCCATTGATAAGGGGACATATAAGAATAAGAATGATAAACGTAAAAATCAAAATAATGACTCAATACAGAAAAACCAAAAAGAATTTGGACATAGAAAACGTATTAAACCATGACGTACGGGGACTAAAAGTCAACAACAAATTGCACCCAAAGGATTCAAGAAAGGGTTTCGAGGATAAACCCAATATCGTTGTTTTGTGATTTATGTGAATGATACAAATAGAAACCTTTTGTTGATAACATTTTTTTCATATTACACCATTTCAAGGACGAAATCGTGTAACCGTATTATGATACAAAATCAAGTATATAATATATCATATCATCTGGCAATTGTACATCTTTGAATATGCGCTTCTTTTGAATTGTTTTCATTCGCTCAATAAACGTTTCATATTCATGAATTACATGGAAAATTATACGAGCGGGTGACCAATTGTCAGGACACAATATATTATCACAACACATACATTTACCCGTCTCTTCTCTATAAGCATCCCATAAACGAACTGGATATAAATTAGGATGATAGGAAATTATATTACAATTTGACATGATTAATTCTGGTGGACGAAAAGGATAAGAACTCCCTACATCAATCGTATATTGTTTTTTCATGTAATTCAAAGTAAATATGTTATTTTCCACACTATGGTCATAATCCTTTAATTCTTTGTATATACGACGAAACCATGAATAATGGAATAGACTCATGTAAATTTACGGTTACTATACACACATGAATTGGTTATATATATATTTATGGGATGTTTGTCAACGAATGGGTGTAAGGATTTTTACGGAATGCATCTAACATATCCGGAGTATTTCGTTCCAACTGAATATGACTATTGTAATCTTGCTTAGAGTGCGCACCACCCATCATTTCTGGACTGAAAAATTGTTTGGGAGCATTTGTCTTGGAAACGGCTCGTGTATTTCGTATTTCACCCTCACGGTTACGCTGATTTATATCGGTATTCAATACATTTGTATGACCAGGTACCATATGACCCTTAATTGTAGACGATTTAATATCATTATTTCGCTGTCTATATGCGGAATCATATGGCATTACCGCTTTGCTTCTACCGGTTGAACTTACTCCTCCTGCATAAGATACAGAAGTCGTGTCACGCTCATTTCGTACGGCCTGATGCTCAGTTGTCATATATGCACCCCCATTTTGATTCTTATTCACACCACTTACAAAATTATTCTTTTCTGTCGTTTCCTTAATAGTTGGGGCTGGCCTATCTGCTGGGTTAAACAAGTAAGAAGAACCCACCTTCGATTGGGCATTTTGATATGGACGCATAGTACCTACAACATTTTGCTTGCGAGAAGGTCTTAGTTCATCTAATAGTGGCGCTACAACCGCACCAATCGCACCACTAAATGCACCAAAATACGTTTCATCTCCTGTACTTGTACGATTATTTGGATATGCCCTTTTCCCTTGTATACCATAATCCCCCGTAGTGGCTTCTTTTTGACCTGTTGCACTTGCGATTCCGAACGGCACTGCACCTAAATCCATATGCTTTGACTCCATGTACTCTCCTGTTGTATACGTTTCTGGCAATTGACTACTTGCTACACCGGAATAGGAAACAGAGGTTTCAGGACGGGATACATCACGGTCTATCGGAATGGCATGTAATGTTTGCCCTTTCTGTGCACCCGTTGTGGTAAAATAACGGTCCGGACTATGCTCCCATGCCCTTTCTACACGATTCTTTTCTACTTTTCCTACTGAACCCAATGTCTTTATAGAAGAAAGAGCAGGACCTTCATGACCATATAATCCTATGCCTCCGGCACGTTGATTATTATCTGTACGTAATTCGTCTACTGTTTTTGGCATCCATGTTTCTCTCATAGCCATACCAGAATTATACCCTCCTTGACCCTCGTTGGAATTTCCTAATCCTAATCCAGGTCCTACCATTTGACTTTCAAATGGCTTTGTATTTGCCATTCGCATACTTTGATTCACACGAGATTGATAAAAATCATTTTGATTCGGTGCTCCATTGGTAAAATGATAACTCTCTCCAGGACTGAAGAGGGGGGATTGTTCGGTCTTGTTAATGATTTGGGTTCCAGCACCTGTATAACTATCAAGTATACCTTCTGTTGCATCGGATTCCAATATATTGGAACGGTTCTTTGCCCCGAAATATGGGGTCATGTTATTATGACTAAAATAATCATTATTAACGGTTTCACCGGTCATACTTGTAAATGTTTCACCCGCAGGTTCTCTATACGTATCTTGACTGAAATATTTATCGGTGTATACGGATTGACCATCGTACTTGTATGTAGTCGATAATTTGGAAGATAAGTCGATTTCTTGAGTAGTCGGATTTACCGGGTATTCTTCTGGATAATTTTTATTGGGTAAATTTGTGTTCGGAAGTTCATTCGTTTGTTTCCCTGCACCAATGCCCTGAAAATTCTCTTGGGATGGTTCTACATTTGTTGGCCTATTTTTGTTTTTTGATACAATATATAATCCTCCTAATGCGACTAATGGGATTGCTAATTCCATAATACTTTAAATATGATATATACTAATATATCATTTTCAATTCATGTATAATATTATCTATTTCTCTTAATGATTTGTCGGCAACGACGGAACAAAATGGTCTTTCTCTAAAATACGAGTCGACAAGTTATGAGAAAACGGAACTTCTAAATGTGACCACGTTTGAGGATTTATAAGAGGCGTTTCCCATTTAGATTGTTCTAAATCCTTGTACATCCATGCAGGATGACTTGCACGGGATTCTTCTACATACGGTTGCATCGTACTATATCCTCCCGATGGGGGAGCACTTTGTACTTGATGCGCTTTGTAATGATTTTCTTGTAGTAAATCACGATTCAAAGGTCTATCTAAAGAGCGTAAACTACTTTCCAAGTCAACGGTATTGTTTTGAAGATTTGCCCCCCATCTTTGTAATCGAATATTGGGGTCTTCTACAAATGGCAAATTAACTCCTGGGCCAGGCCGATTCAATTGATATCTTCCTAAATATGTCGATTCTTGTAACTGCTTTGCAATTCTTACTGGGTCGTCATGAAAACGTGTAAATGCCATATTCTTTTATATACTATGATGTATTTTTTATGTACATACCGATTATTCATTATCTTCAAGAATACGCTGAACTGCTTCTCGGATTTGCGTTTTACGTTGCGTTTCTTTCACACTTTTTGCTACATGACATTCATAACATAATGCCATCAGATTTTCAAGACAATTATCTCCTCCAAACTGACGGGCTACTATATGATCAATATGATAATGAGCACCCAAATCATTCTTACAAGCACCACAATGATATAGCTGCCGTTCGGCTATTTCATTACGTATACTTGCCGGCAATTTATGACGCTTTTCACGTAAATTTGAATCCAGACGCTTCGTCAATGACGTTATTTCTTTCTGCATCGAGTGAATCAATTCATTTTGAGTATCAAGCTGCGATTGGATTTGGGGAGTGTTCGACAACATAGATGGAGGGGTTTGTGTAGCGGTATTTTTCCTCTCTTCGATAGAAGGTAAGATAATAGTAGTCTCATTTACCGTTGTACCATCACAATATTTGCGATGTCGATATAGACCACTCCGATGCTGAAAACTCCTACCACAATCACATGCGAAAAATACATCTATGGTACTAACACGCTGTATGTGACTTTCCGAAGCATTATGACGTAATAAGACTTGCTTGTTAGCAAATGTTTTGTTACATGTACCACATTGAAACATGACAATTATATATTACTGTAATATAATTAAAATTAGATTTAATATTTAACTACATTCTACTAAAAGTATATCTAAAGTAATCCTAAAATCTTTACTTGTTCATGTACATAATATCAATTTCAATTTGATACTTAAATATCGCTTTTAACTAGCTAAATCGCTTGTGCAAAAGTTTTTTTGTGTTTTTTTCTATTAATATACCCTTCAAAAAAAGTTCCCCCCCTCTCTTTTGCAAATTGTCTTTTATGTTACTGTTTTTATTTGATTTTATTAAAACTATTAATAGTGTTATCAATGATAGTTATTATTATTATTTTGTTACTACATAAAGCCAAAATATGTAAATGATGTATAATTCTGTACTGAAAAATGTTAGTCATTTGTGGTCTTGCTATACAGTCATGTTGATAATAAACGTAGAAAAATTAACATTGGAAATAATAAATATAGTATGTAAAAGTTTATCTTAAATTATTACGATAACTGTATTAAAAAAACATTAAATATATATTTTTTTGGCTATATATAGTAATCGAATATATGAAAATATACTGTAAAAGTTGTATTCGAATATGAAACTATACAGTTTAGTAAAAACAATATATATATTATAATTATATATCCTATAAAATATGAATATGTATTCATGTGATGTCTGTAATTGCACCTTTACACGTAAACAAAACTATGATTGCCATATGAGAACAAAAAAACATATGACAAGATATCATTCGCATACTTCAAAACATCTACATAAATGTAACAGGTGTAATAAATCTTTCACTTTTTCACAAGCATTATACAAGCATAAAAAAACATGCGAAGTGAGCGAAGAAGATTCTACACAAACAAAAGGTTACGAGCAAATGGTTGTACAACAGCAACAGCAAATCAATGTACTTCAGCAGCAAATTAATTATCTACTTGTATCTTCAACAAGTGCCCCATCGCAAGCCATTGTTCCAGTTCAACCACAATCGCAACCACAACAATCGCAGTCAGAACCACTTCCCCCGTCACAACCACAAACAATCAATAATAATCAATCTCAAAACACAATAAACAGTCATAATAAGAATACAACCAACAACAATATCAATATTAACATTCAATCATTTGGTAATGAAAATCTGGACTACTTGAATGATAGTACAATCGAAGGCTGTATCAATCGTGTTTATGACTCCATTCCCCGACTTATAAAAACGATTCACTTTCATCCAAAGCATCCAGAGAATCATAATATCAAAGTAACCAATAAAAAATTGCCTCATGCCACGTATTTGGATGATGACAAAGAATGGAAGTTAATGAACAAAGATGATGCAATACATACAATGGTAGAAACTGGGTATAGTATATTAGACAGTAAATTCAAAGAGGACCCATCAAAATTTACAGAAGAAAGGAGGAGGCATTATAGACGATTTCAGGAAAATTACGACAATGAAGACAAAGCAACAATGAAGCGAATAAAGAATGATGTTGAAATGGTTTTGTATAATGGTACAAAAGAAATCATGAAGAAATAACGTAGCATCTATGTGCAATCCATAAACAAGAAAGAACTACAATTACACCTTTATCACATAAAATGGTTTGATGTATATATAATTCATGTAAAATCATAAAGGCTTCAATCAAATAACTCCAAATAACAAGGTCGGCTTTTTTATGCGATTCAAATCCAATACGTACTTTTCCTTGCAAAATTACGTAAAACCCCAAAAATCTGCGAGATATTGGAGATAATTCATCCACAAACATATTTGCATGCAAACTATTGAGAACAGGTATATTCAGAATCCCAAGCAAACATAGTCCGCAAAGGACATCGCAATATCCGTTCGCATACACAAAATACTGGATTGGCTTCATGGTTGTAGTTGTAAAACGATTACAAATTATATATATGTACATGCAGGTATAACCAAAATGAAACAATCAATTTTTTCCATGATCTTCGTACAAAATCATATCTTCTCCAAAAACACGGGCCATGCAAAGGTATAAGAGGTGTATTTCCTGCTTGGAAAATCGGTATAAACGTACAGGAGTGACAAGGCATTTTTTATCCCACCGAATCTGTTTATGTGTTTTGTTTTCATTGACATGGTTTCCTTGTTCTAATTGTTGTACCACTTCTTCTTCCATATTATCTCTATGCATTTGAATTTTGAAGCATCCTTCCATTCGGTCAAGTATTTCCAGCCGTTCCCAATAGTCTGGTTTATCTTTGTTATAATAATCGCAAACTGCTTGCAATTGTTCGGGTGTATAATTGTCAAATAAAACACGAATGGTCATATTAATAATATATATATGTTGTACTTGAACCGCATTATATAATGTATCGTATCAATTTTTCATTAATAACACAGGAATTATTGATGAATGGATTCTATAACATTGTAGGGAAGGATATGAATAATCATAACAAGACGTATAACAATACCAAATACTCCTATAATTATGGCAAGTGAAGGATATAACCCAAACCGCACACGTGTATGTGATAATACACAAGCACAGTGGTTACGTTCAAACGTAACCGGTAAGGTGACCGAAGTTCCAGGTGTCGGAGAAGCAACCGCTCGTACATTTGAAAATTGCGAAGACCGAATAACTACAACATATCAATTAATGGGAAAGTTTTTATCTTTCAAAGGCGCAAATGTAGGCCCAATCGAACATGCAGACCGGTTCTTTTATTGGTTGAGACGTATTGGTACAGTTGCTGGTCAGCGTTCATCTGTAGTACGAGCAATTGCCGAAAAACTTCAGCTCCAATTTCCGGATATATATGACCCCGACGCATATGATGTAGAAAATAGCACGGAGGAAAATGGAGAGAATAAGAGTATGTGGTATAATATGCAAAATTTAGGGAAATGGTAAGTTGGTGGAATTATTGATGTACATAAATTACATGCATAGAAAGAGTTATCAATAATCAATAATCAATAATACCACTTAAACAAAAACGATAATGGAAGAACCAATGTCTTGTTTGACAGAAATCGGGTTATCACAACAAGATTCCGAAATGAGGCCAATCATACAAATGGAAAAACAAATAGAACGTTCACATAATCAAATTGTAGATATAATAGAAAAAAGTAAAATATCACAACTACATACTCAAGAGACAGCATCGAAATTCGAATCAGATTCCGAAGAGAGTACTGTTCTTATCATTACTGAACCATCACGTATGGTCCATCATGTGAAAGAAAAAAAATGTCAAAATTCAAAATCAGAATCAGAATCAGAATCAGAATCAGAATCAGATTCAGATTCAGAATCGGATTCTGAAGACAGTATCATTCTTGATAATATTAGAAAAATAGCAAACCCACAGAAAGAAACAAATGTAAAAATAGCACCATATATACAAAAAATACAACAAAGAAATAATGAACATTCACCAATCACCCCGTTGAGTGCACGTGTACTACCTCGTAGTTCATTTATGAAAACACTCAATGGAGGGTCTATATACATAAAGCAAGAATTTCCACAGGAAATACTTCCAAAAATTCTCCGTGGGAATACAATATATGAGGTAGATGACAAGAGTGTCGAACGTTCAACCGATATACTTGAAAATTCCTATATAGTAAAACGATTCGTGGATTTTGCATTGGATATCAATGTAAAAACCATAGACAATTACTTTCGTAAGAATCCACCGGAAAACGACCATATTGGGTATGTAATCCATAGTAAATGTTTTCCAAAAGAAGGACAAAAGGAATTGTCATCATGTCATAAGTATTTGGTGATTAAATTGTCGTATTTGCAAATATGGTGGGCAACCTCTACTACCATGCAACGTAAAATGAAAAGTTCGAAGGTATATACATGGCCTTCTATGGATAAAGATAAGTATTAGCGAACGCATTCAAACCGGAATCGTATATAATCCGTTCGATTGTACCACAGCTCTTCACAAAACCCCGCATATTCTTGTCGAGATGGTATAAGAATTATATGACATATCGTACTAAAACGCACATGTTTTATGGTTTTAGCAAATGTATCCAAGTCTTCCTCTGAATCAGTGGTTGTTTCGGTTTCAATTGAATATGAAGAACCATCATCATCCGTGTTATAAAACAATCCTTTAGATGAAAATAAATCAGAAAAGACACTCATTCATTTCTCGTTATAATATAAATATACTATGAAATTACTATTTAAACAACTTTCCAAATCAAAATATCACAGAAAAATCATATTATTCTTTATATCCATCCTGGGTTTCAGTTTCATTTATAGTCTATTAGATGCAAGTCATTTCCATGGAATCAATCCTGTACAAGATAAAATCAAAGACGACTTGGTAGAAAAAGAAGCAGATGAAGTAAAAGAAGACTATCAAACAATAGGGTACAATACCTATACAAGTAATGAAAAACAAAAATTAAAACAAGATGTAAAAGAAGTGGTAAAAGAAGAAGACAAAAAAATAGAAAACCCCACTTTTTTCCAGAACTTTTTTGACAGATTTTATTACAGCATAAATACCGCTTGTTTACTTGGATATGGGGATATATATCCAGCAACCAATGTCACTAAAGGCATTGTGTGCATACAGTCACTTATGACATTAATTTTAATTTTATTTTGAGACGAAAAACCAGTCTGTGTGTACTTTTGTGAAGAAAAATTGATTAAGGAATTCTAAATTTCTCCATTAGGTATACACAATCAAAATGATGACAAAATCACATATAACTATTATGCCTGTTCAGAAAGCGACAAACCCGAATGCGAAACTACAGGTCATTCCCCCGGACGAGTTTGAGGATGCATTTTGGATGAAACTTATGCCGAGTTATAAGAAACAAGAGAAGGCAAAAAAAGTCTTGAAAGCCACACAATACAAACAAGCAAAAAAAGATTATGTGGCGTTAATCCAAGATGGATTTACAGAAGAAGAAACTGCACAGATGGTTTCTGCTTATGTATCGTCTAGCGATTTCTTATTACCATTCGTACAAAAAATAATGAGGGCAAGACTTGAGGGGGACCGTTCAACTGTCCGGTTACTCACACAAGTGCCATATCTATACACAGATACAAGACTACTGCCATTTTTTGAAAAAACAGTGAAAGTTATCAAAAGTAAACAATTAGATTATGTTTCCCTACAAGAAGAAAATGATGACCCAAAAATGAAAAGCTATCTAAAAATTGTGAGAAAAAACACAGAGGAGTTTCTTTCCCTGTACAATCGTGTAATGGATGCATACAGAAATACAATCATGCAGACCGAGTTTAAATTTCAATTGGTGGTTGGGTCTGATGTGGCCAACCTGATTTTGTCCTATGTATAGGTTGGAAAAAGAGAGGCACCACATATATGCAAACATAAAAAAATACGCCCATTTTTTTATGGTCATCTATACAATACGTTTCCATCATATGTATTTACGAGGAATCATCATCTGAATATGGGTAACCAACGTCATCGTCCGAATATACACATTCAGTTTGTTTCGTAATAATAGGCCGATTCAATTGATTATCAAATCCATATTGGTCTAAGTATCCAAGTACATCATCATCATACATCGTGAAAAAGTTATCTACATCTCGGGTAAGTACAAATAAACTCAATTGCTTATTGTCAGAAACGATACTATATGCATATTTTTCTTCAACAACCGGTCCAAGAGATACAATCCAATATGGTGCGCTTCTTGGTGTTCCTTCTAAATCAACGGTAAGTTCTCCTCCCGTATTGCCGTCATCATAATAAGCGACACCACTAATAGTTTCAACAGTGCCATTTGGTGATACTTGACGATTAGATACAGAAACATTACCATCCTCTTTCAAAGAATAAGTCGCTGTAATGCAAGACCCAAATCCTTCAAATGTACGGTCCACTAAATCACTGTATACTTGATACCATGTACCTGTATATTGAGAAAGATTGACTTCATCCACATATGTATAATTTTGTGAAGCGCATAATCCAAAAACTGCGAGAGAAACACCAACAATGTAAAAAAGCATATTCACGTGTAAAGTAATACATGAAAATAAATTTATATGAATATTATATAAACTTATCATTTTCTTCTGTCACATTATGGATATGAAACAAAATTATTGGATTTGGTCTATATTTATTGGGACTCTCTTTTTCGTAGGAGGTCAAGGATTTTTGAGAAAATCATTTGAAGTAAAACCAAATATACCCATTGCAAGTTTATATGCGGGGTCCTGTTTTAGTATGACGATGGGTGTACTTGGAGGATTTTTACTATTATTTCTGTCAATTTACGATCCTGTAAACACCAAAGTATTTTTTACAAATGAAATTCGTAGTATTTTTCCTTTTATTGCAGGAGCTCTTTTCTTTATTGGGAATAGTTTTTGGATTCATTCTATATCATCGAAAAATCCACTTGGTTTAATACGTATATTGATGGCAGGATGGGAAATGTTTTTATTATTCTTAGTAGGAGTGATGTTATTTCAAGACAAATTCACTACAATTCAGGTCGTAGGAAGTTTGTGTATTTTTGCTGGTATATCGCTAATTGTATATGGAGAACAATCCGTAGTGGTGTAAAATATCATACGTTCTATATAGAATGTTTTCTTGCATAAGACGTAGTGATTCAGATTCGGTTGTCACTGAAAGTATTTCGTCATCTCCTCATGAAAAAGTCAAGCCACGCAATTATGTAGACGAAATATTGGAGTATGTGAGTGATTCAAATAAACATCGTCGAAAAAGATATCGTCGTTTGCGTTTTTTAATTTTGTTACGTGACGAAGATTATGACAAATGTTTCTATTCCCGTCGTGACTGGATACAGTTTCGTAAATCAAAGTTTCCTGGTAAACTGATTTTAGACCGTTTTTCAGAATCAGATACACTCCCTTACAACATAGAAGGTCCCCCTATTCCTCGACAAGTATATATTATGTTACCGAAGGAAAGAATATTTATTCCATCTCAACATTTTACGTCTCGTTATATGGATTCAAAACTATCTGAATTAAAATCGATTTTTGTGGCTTTACATGCGGAAAAAATCCGGTTTAGTAAAACAACCAAATCAGAAGAGCAATATAGTGGTGGAACTAATATAGGTATAAATTTGCCACGGATTGGCGATGTAGGTAGCGATGTACAAGTAGAAAGTAAAAATACCAATGTAACCATGTATTGGAATGAAATGACATTTGGCGAACCTACTACGATTATAGAACCCAATATTTTCAATACGTTTTTTTACTTGGACCAGGAATATGAATGGCAACAAATCATTGTACGACGGTTAAAATATTCAATGATAAAAGACAAGTATGTGTACAAGAACCGTGAAAACGAATTATTCAATGCCTCTACATTGCAGACGTTACGGCGTTTGAATTTATCGATTGATTATGATTGGTCTAAGGTAAATGACGTAGAAATACATTATGAAATTATGTACCACGATATCCATAATGAATAAATACACATTGTATATATACTCCATAAATCATAGTCAATGAACCACCATAATCATTCCAATAAATATTATGAACAAATCGTTTTATTCATTGTCATGTTCTTTGTAGCTTTGTTTGTAAACCCCATGAATATTTTGGCATACCGTATAGAGGACTTGTATTTATCAACTACACTCATCTTAACGTCGTTGTACATGGCATCAACTATGGTTTGGGCCCATCAAGTATTCCATTATGTGTACAAGGGACATTTCAATCTAAATATATTCGGTATTGGAGTCATATTTAGTTTGTTTTTCATATTTTTGTTACGTTCACAAATATTAGTATCTCCAAAACAATGGTTACGACGCATGATACCTCATCATTCCACTGCGTTAACTACAAGTACACAATTATTGAAAAATGGACATGTGGATGATAAAACATTTCGTTTAGCGAAAGATATAGTATTGACACAGCAGATGGAAATCGATACGATGAAAATATTATTGAATGAGACCCCTTAAAATCACGTGTATATATTTTATTTGTACATGAAATGTATAACAAAAATATGTTGCAAAAACTATTCAAAGCCCTTGGAGTTACTTCCAAAAGACGTACTACATCAAAGAAAAGTGTAAAAAAGCAAAGCAAACGTAAACCAGCCGTAAAGAAATCCAGTAAAAAGAAGAAGAGGACGAAGCGTAAGCAAAAGAAAATGCGGGGTGGATGATCCGGAGGAAAAACAGATAAAGGTGGTGGATTGTTTGGGAGTGAATAAACCCGTAAATAATCGATATGAGTTTCTAGAATGACAAAATGAAATCCTTTTTATTTTCGACAAGTAAGAAATCTTCATTATTTATTCCCTCCTCCAGTATGTATTTCAATTGCCATAGAGAGAGCTCGTTTTTTTTCAGTACAACCTCTATGATGGGCAATTAATGCACGAGGATTTTTGGCAATATAATTACAATAATCACATACATTTTCTTTTGCAACTGCGGTAATAAAAAATTTCGACAACAAAGCTTCAAGTTGTGGTAATTTCCATTCATCTAATTGTGTCAATAACTTTTGGTTGTATTCTTTCACCATTTTTATTTGATTCGCTTTCGACTGGATAAATGATTGATATTCTTTATTGATTTCTTGCAAAACAGGTTTATCTAATTGAAACGATTCACTTCCCAATTCCAATCCTTCCATAGTACGTGTAAAATGGTCAATCATATCCACTGCAATTTTCAATCTTTCTGGGTCATAATCCATCTTATGAACATATACAAGTACATGCCCATTATGAATATCGATTTGATAATTGTCTTTGTTTGCAATACCATAATTTTGTGCACATAGAATCCCACTGCATTGTTGTACTTCAATATCCCGAATGAACTTCTTAACTTCATCTTGACCTACATTGCGTTCATAGTTTTTGTTCTCAAACAAAATGGTCGGTTTGTTTTGCCGGTACATGAGAATATCTCCTGTTTCTTTCGCAGTTCCGACAAAATCGATTTGAGCGCTTGGGTAAGCACCATGCAATATATGTTGTAATAAATTCTCAGAGATTTTCCCTTTTGCAGAAGAGTTGTCCATTTTACGTAACAAATCACTCACATTTTGTTGTAATGATTTTTGTTCATGTTGGGTATTGTTTATGGTATTTTCTATGGATTGCATACGAGTTACAGTTAGCGATTGACCATCTCCAAGTGTTTTATTGATACGTTGTTCTGTCGAAGATATCATATTGTTTAAAAACGTCTGAGAACTTACCAACGATTTGGCAAACTTATTGTCAATCGTATTGGCAAACTCCTCCAGTGTTTTCTTATCAATCGATTTTTCTAACAATTGATTCGTTTCTTCTTGTACACTTTGATAGAGTGTTTTAAGACTCGTCTCCAGGTCATGTTTAATAGTCGTTTGTGTTTGGGGGAGCACATCTTGTAATATGATTCTTACTTTGTCTTCTAATACACTACTTTGTTGTTGTAGTAGAGGACTAAGTTTTTCAGTATTGTTGTTCGATAATACAAGCTCTATGTCTTTCAAATAATCTTTTTTCAATTCACTCAATCTTTCAATCAGTAACGTTTGTACTTGGGATTGACTTTGAGTAATATCGCTATGTACTTTATTCATTTGTTCAAGTAATTTACTTGCAAGATTATAATCTAAATTCGGTTGACTGGTTTGCATCATTTTTTCAAGTAAATCTACCATAAAATGGTTTGTTTCTTCAAAACTTATAGATGGATTATTTTTATAAAAGTTATAAATGCGCTTGTTTTTCAATATAATAGTATTATTTTCTGTCATTGTTGAGAGAGAGAATGAAATTATCGGTATATATACATGGACATTTTCGTTTATGTACATTCAAATGGGAATATATTGTTTTTCATAATAGGCGCTTAAATCTAAATGCGTAATTTTTTCCAATTCTTCATAGCTTGGAGTATCACGTGGGCGCTTATCATAATGCTCCACCAGATATCCAAGTTTACTCTCTACTGTCTGGTGTTTTAACTTTTTATTAGGTATTCTATGCCTTTTCAATAATGCGTGCAGTGCTTTGCGTATTGTTATCTGTTCTTTCGGCCGTTCAAATACATGTGATAATACACGCAATGATACTTTTGTAGTACGTCTGATAGGCATAGTTGTACGTGCCATATTGAAAATAAAATTTGAATTTGAATTTGTGAAAGTGAGAGACAATCAATTTTTTTCCGATGTTATTCCGGTTTTTTTGGGAAACGAGAACCGCATATTACTTCAAGTTCTTCGATGATTGTTTCTACATGGTCTTAGAAGATTTGTTCTTAGAAGAATTAACCCTGAGCTTGTATTCAAAAAGATGGCCCAGCTTTCGAAAGAATCTATTACATGCATAAATGCATTAGTAAATATTCCCTTCCATTTGTCTGGTTCCAAGCGAACCAGAGAAACGGAGAATGAAGTGCGAACCAGAGAAATGGAGAATAAAGTGATAATGTTTGCGATAGACAACAAGTTATCTCTAGTAGAAATGAAAATACTATTTGATAGTAAAGTATCAGTAAGTATATTATGTATTACTATAATCATCTAATTCTTATGAGAATATATAAATCACCAAAGACCATGGTGAAGATGAGCGTCATCGTGGAAAGCGAGATGAGACAGCCGCAGCGTATGAGTATTGAAGCAGAGACTGGAACTGATAACGATGGTGGTGGTGATAACGATGGTGGTGGTGATAACGATGGTGGTGGTGATAACGATGGTGGTGGTGATAACGATGGTGGTGGTGATAACGATGGTGGTGGTGATAACGGTGCTGATGATAACGGTGCTGATGATAACGGTGGTGCTGATGATAACGGTGGTGCTGATGATAACGGTGGTGCTGATGATAACGGTGGTGCTGATGATAACGGTGGTG
>JGI24917J38488_100946_pt1 | contig 31409 bp, 22 predicted proteins | sample LinPfosmplate5_FD_38488 | JGI IMG/M metagenome (IMG submission 38488)
AAATGGTGCGGTAAGAGCGCACCGCGGTTCGAGGCGACTCGACCGGCAAGGTAAACCCCACCCGGAGCAAGGCCAAGCAGAAGGAAGTCGCGGCTCGCCGCGGCACGGGCTTGTCCGGCCCGTTATACCTTCGGGTAGGCTGCTTGAGAGGCCGGGCAACTGTCCTCCCAGAAAAATGATCGCTCTCGACAAGACCCGGCTTACAGGCCCGCTCAGGCTTTTTTTATTCGCGTGGAACGATGGGTTGAGCTCGTCGCGGACCGACTCGCGGTGCGGGGCGATGAGCGACCTTTGAGCTCGAACACCGTCGAGCTCAAAGCAGGGCGAGCCTGCCAGCCCACTCGCTCGTTCAACTGCACCACCTTCGTTAACTTCGTTTCTTCTGTTCAAACCGAGCCCTCCGGACACGACTGCACTGGATGTCGCGCATCGTCCTGACAACTCTCAACGCCCGCTACTGGCACAGCGCGTTCGGTCTGCGCTACCTGCTTGCCAACATGGGCGAGTTGCGTGACGACACGACGATGCTGGAGTTCGGCATCGGCGAGAACTCGCTGGACGTCCTGTCCGCGATCCTCGAACACGACCCGCAGATCGTCGGCATCGGCGTTTACATCTGGAATGTCGAGCCGGCGACAAAGCTCGTCGCCGACCTCAAACGAGTCCGGCCGGACATCACTGTCATCCTGGGCGGACCGGAAGTCAGCTACGAAACCGAAGGCCAGCCCATCGTCAAGCTCGCCGATTTCGTCATCGCAGGCGAGGCGGATCTCGCCTTTGCAGATCTCTGCGAGGAGCTTCTTGACGATGCGAATGCCTCGCCGGTTGCCGGGAGGGCGAGACCAAACAAAAATCATCCCGGCACCGTTACCGCAGTTCGACCAGTTGCGGCTTCCGTACGACCTCTACACGGATGAGGACCTTGCCCACCGCGTCATCTACGTCGAGGCCTCACGCGGCTGCCCGTTTACCTGCGAGTTCTGCCTTTCCGCGCTGGAGATCCCGGTCCGCCTGGCGGAGCTCGACGAATTTCTGGCCGCGATGCAGAAGCTGCTCGACCGAGGCGCACGGCAATTCAAATTTGTCGACCGCACGTTCAACCTCAACATGAGAGTCAGCCGCGCGATCCTTGATTTCTTCCTGGACCGTTACACGCCGGGCCTGTTTCTCCATTTCGAAATGATCCCCGACCGCCTGCCGGAGTCGCTGCGGGAGATGATCGCGATGTTCCCCGCCGGTGCGCTGCAGTTCGAAATTGGAGTTCAGACTTTCAACGAACAGGTTGGCGAGCTGATCAGCCGGCAGCAGGACAACGGAAAGCTGGATGAAAACTTCCGCTTCCTCCGCGAGCACACCGGAGTCCACATTCACGCGGACCTGATCGTCGGTTTGCCCGGCGAAACGGTCGAGAGTTTCGGAGCCGGCTTCGACCGACTCGTCGCGCTGGCTCCCCAGGAAATTCAGGTCGGCATTCTGAAGCGTCTCCGCGGCACGCCGATCATCCGGCACGACGACGAGTGGAAGATGACTTACAGCGACTCGCCGCCGTACGAGATTCTCAGCAACTCGCTGATCGATTTCCCGACGATGCAGAAGTTGCGTCGCTTTGCAAAGTTCTGGGACCTTGTCGGAAACAGCGGAAACTTTGTTGAAGCCACTCGGCGGATTGTCGATCGCCCCTCCTCGCCGTTCGCATCCTTCTTCGCACTCAGTGAGGCAATCTTCAATCGCGAAGGTAAATCACACGGCATCTCGCTACAGCGACTTACCGAGCACGTATTTGACTTTCTCGTTGCGGATTGCGAAGTGTCACGCGACGAAGCGGCCTCGTCCGTCTGGCAGGACTACACCCGAAACGGCCGTCACGATCGCCCCGCGTTTCTGCGCGGCTTCGACTTGCCTCATCCGGAAAAGTCAGACAGACACGCGACAGCTGCGATGCCGCGGCAGGCGAGACATGCCGGGCAGTCATGAGGAGCTGCCAGCGGCGCGGTAGTCACTCGTTGGAAAGCCGGACTTCATCGAGCCCGTCCCACCGGCTCGTGTCCGACACGACGATCTGATCGCCAGCCGTCAGTCCCGAGATGATCTCGATTTCGTAAACCGAAACGCGTCCAAACTCGACGGTCGTCCGCGTTGCTTTGTGACCGTCTTTCGAAAGTCGAAACACCTCGGCCTCGCGGTTCTCCTGGGTCCTGACCGGCTTTTGAACGTAAAACGCGTTTTCTATCGGGAGGACGTCGATGACTCCCTCAACGCTGAGATCCGGGCGAGCGGCTTTCGGCAGTTCGCCAGTCAGCTCGACGTCGACGGCGACACGGTTGTTCTGCACGGCCGGGTCGATTCGGTTGACCTGGCCCTGGACGAGTCCCGCACGCGTGTCGATCTCGACCTGCTGGCCGATCGCCACATCGCGAGCTTCCGTCTGAGAAATCCGCAGCACAGCCTTCAACCGACGCGGGTCGGTGATCATCGCGACGGGAGCACCCTGCAGGAGCCTTTGCCCGACCTGGATCGTTCCACCGGTCAGTGTCTCGCCGAGTTCCTGCAGGACGCCCTCGATACCGGCCCGCACTGTCAACGCGTTGCGCTGCCGAGTCCTCTCATCCAGAATGTCTGTCGCCTGAGCCAGCGCGGCCTGCTTCTGTCGCTCGCGAATCTCTCCCGCGGCCTCTGCGTTTTTCACTCGCTCCTGCTCGGCGGCCAGTAGCTCACCGGCGCGATTCGCTTTCTCGCGTGACTGACCCCGCTTTCGTTCCGACACGGCTCCCTGAAGAAACAGTTCCTGGTCAAGCTCGGCATCGGCCTTTGCGTCTTCGAGTTCGCCTTCGGCCTGAGTCACCGCCACTTTCAGGTCAAGCATCAGTGACAGCTGCTCCTGGCGAGACCAGTCGACGTCCGCCTTCGCGAGCTCCACCAGCCGGTCGGCCTCGCGGATCGACCGGTCGATCTGTGGGTCACGCATTTCGAGGATGACGGTTTCCGGTGTGACGCGCGTTCCCGGCTTAACGGGAAGTCTGACGACGACGCCACCCTCTTCGACGGTCGCCCAGGTAATCTCGATGGGGGCGAGTGTCCCCGTTCCTCGAACCCGCCTCAACAGCGTGCCCCGCTTGACGGTGTCGACCAGGAATCGCGACCGATCGAATTCCGGCAGCGCCGGCTTGAGCGACGACAGCGCGTAAGTGGTCGCCGCGATCCCACCGCCGACCAGTGTCAGAAGCAGAAACGTCCGCAGCCACTTTCCGGTTTTCGGACGCTTTCGCTGAACGTCCACGACGTTACCTCATCTACATGAAAACCCGATGCGTAAGCGAGGGCGAACGTCAAGCATCGCCATCTCGAAATCCTTCGCCCTCGCGTACGCGTCGAGTTACTGATTTAGCTTAACCCGCTCCTAAAACCAGATTGACCGCCGAGGACAATCGATTCCAGTTTTCCAATTCGATCCCCAGCTGCTTCCGACCGGCGGCGGTCAGCGAATAAAACTTCGCCTTGCGATTGTTCTCCGAGACGCCCCACGACGATCGGATCCAGCCGCGATTCTCAAGCCGGTAGAGTGCCGGGTAGAGCGAGCCCTGCTCGACACGCAGCACTTCTTCCGACATCTGCCGAAGCCGCACCGACACGCCGAAACCGTGCATCCGTCCCGGTTCAAGCGATTTCAGAATGAGCATGTCGAGCGTGCCCTGAAGCAGCTCGTGCCGATCTTTCGCGGCGTTCTTCTTAACAGCCATCGCGCCCGTGACTCCCTTTGACCGGTCTCCCTGTGACAATCGACAGGAGCGAGCCTAAACCGCTTCCTGTAGACGATCAAGGAGAAGCTTTGTGATCCGTGGCGGATTCTTAAACACGGATCCGGCCTGTTCCGCGATGGCATTCCGCCCGCCGGACGTCTTTGTGAGGAGTCGCCCGAAGCGCGAGCGAGAGGGCCCTCTGGACGTGGCGCAATATTGCTGGCCGAGGGAGGCCTCTCAACGCGATGGAGGACACCTCCGTCAGTCAGTCAGAATGAATGAAGCAGGTAAAGAAGCTTCGCATGGCCTCAGGAAATGCCGAGATCTTTTACGCTGGACTGCTCACGACGGTGGCCGCTCAGATGGCAGTCGCTCATCCGGGACTGCTGCGGTTGATTTACCGTTCGAAGGAGAAGAACGATCGGGCGGATGCTTCGAAGCTGGCCAAACCGCCGTACGTCGGCGAGGTGCCGCGGGTCCCCGTGCCGGCCGCCGATGTGCGGGCGTGTTGTGAGCTCATGACGTTTCGCAAACGGCCGATCGAAAAACGAACTCAGGCTGCATACAGAATCGCGAGCTGGCACACAGATGCCGTCCTCTCGAATGAGAGCATCCGCATTAAGTCTCATGGCGCTCCGCTGTGGCGGATGATGCCGAATGGACGCATGGAATTCCCGCTTCTTCCCTCAGCAAAGCGGCCTACGACTGGCTCGCCGGTTGGCCCGACGAATGTCCCCAGAGTGACTCTGGCTTCGGAGCCAGCAGCGGTCGGAACGAATCCTGATAAGCATAAATCAGAAAGAGATGCAGACCGGCCAGCGGGAACGCGATCATTCCCGTCGCGCTGTCCAGCCGCGCGTGGAAGAGCACCATCATCAACGTCACAGGCAAGTGAATCGCCAGGGCCAGCGGCACAAATCGATTGGCAACCAGCATGACTCCCGCCGCGACATGAACCAGCACGATTGTCTCCATCACGAAGCCGGAATCAGCAAAGGCCACCAGCAGATCGTATGCCTTCTTCGTGAAACCGCTTTCGTCTCGCGACGTGTCGACCACGCGCGGCATAAATTTCAAGAACCAGTTGCAGCCGAAAACGGCGATCGGCACACCCATTAGAATCCGGCAGACAACGACGGCTTTGTTCATGACATTTCCTCAGCAGGTGCGAATCCTCGCGTGCAAATCCGGCAAGCTTCCAGAAACAAGGCAGCCAAGTCAGATCAATAGCCAGGGAACTTCCCGATCGTGTTTCATCACCAGTACCCGGCTTGAGTTCATGACTGCCAGACTCCCCACGAAGTTGCTCCATTCTGCGATCCTTCGCACGAACCGTACAGTCCGCGCCTGACAATGGGACGCCTCAGCATCGCCTGAGTCCGGCCGCCACAGCAGCGATCCAATGTTGACATCCCGGCCCTGTGGCCGCGTGCCACACCTTCACGGTGTTGTCCGCCGCCGCCGCAAGCCGCCGCCCGTTCGGGCTGAACGCCACGCTCCAGGCATAGCTGGTGTGTCCCTTCAGTGTCTGTCCTTTCAGCGTGAATCGGCTTCCGTCTTTCATTCGGCCCCGAGCAATTCGACGTCGCGTTTAGAGCTCACTCGATGGTTGGCCAGTTCGGCGATCATGGGAATTGCTTCGATCCGCGATTGAAGGCGCTTGTTGCTGACACGTCAGTGGACCTGCGACCGGATTCACTTTCAAGCGGCCCGTGCGATCTACCAGATTACCGGCAGCATTGAGTCGAAATCCGTACAGAGTGCCTTGCAGACAGAGCGAACACTCCTCGCATCAGCCGGACTTTTTCTGTCTGGCAACTTCGCGAAACAGTGTGCTGCAGGCAGTCCAGAGTTCAGGCGAGGCGGATGCCTGCTCGACCTGAACCTGGAACGGGCGCTCACAGTCGGAGACAGAAATGTCGAAGCACATTCCGTCGCGGAAGTTTGAAGACGTCTCCGCGGGGTAATCAAACTGCGCGTTCAGAAGGGTCGACAGTGAACTCACCAGGCTCGAGGGGAGATCAACTGCGTCGACCGTCCCTTCCAACTGAATGTCCCCGATCCCACCCGAACTTTTGATGTGAAACTTCATGCGTCACTCACTCACATGTTAATGCCAACCAGCTTCCAGTCCCTCGATCAGCTTTCTCTTGCCTGCACACTATGTGCAGTACACAGTGCGTGTTCACTTCTTCATCCTGAATTAAATAATTCTGCCAGGAAAATGGAAGTATCGAGCTCTTTCCCAGGGAAATGTTTCGTCTCTGGTAAAGACCACCGGACACCGTCATTCTGGATGAATCGGTCGGCGATCAGCCGGTCGAAATTCACCCCGCGTCTCGCTTCAGGACTACGCCCATGCCCGTTTACGTTTACAAGGTGATTCGCGAAGACGGCGAACCGGGCGAGCAGTTTGAGATTCGCCAGAGCATTCACGACAAGGCGCTGACCCACCACCCGGATACGGGCGAGCCGATTAAACGGGTCATCCAGCCGGCCTTCGTCGCGGGATCGCACTCGCAGATGGCGATCGACAAGAAGCTGAAGGATCCAAAGAAGCTGGAGCAAATGGGCTTCACGAAATACGAGAAGACCAGCGACGGCTACATTAAAACGGCCGGCAAGGGGCCCGACCTGATTAATCGTGACGGCAAGACGATCAAGTGAGGCACGAGTGAGGACAGCAAACGCGCTGGAAGAGGCCTCGTTCGCGTACCGAAGTTGACAGTGTGTCCTGAACGCGATTCGTCATTGGTTATTTGTCAATTGTCATCTGCCAGACTCGACCGCTTACTCGCGACGTTTCAGCACGATGAAACATCCGTTTGCCTTCTTGTAGAGCTCGTCGAGGAACTCCCACTGTTCCGGCTCGGTCTGTAGCTCTCGCACGTCTGCCGGCGAGTGGACGTTGCTATAGCGGTGCTTCGTGTCGAGGACGATGAAGTCGGTGTCGTCCGGAACGCCTTCCTTGTCGCCCGCGACTTTTCGACGGTAGCCGCTGTAGTCGTACGACCGCTCGTAGTGGATCAGACGTGTGTGGACGTAGTCGGTTGAGGCAACCCGGGAATTCTCCGGTATCTCGGCAAGGACCAGCTCAATCATTTCCGCCCGCTCGCCGGGGACGTAGCGGCTGAAGTGGTTGGGCGAGCCGCTGTCCCAGAACGACAGACTCGCTGGAGACATGCCGAGCATCGCTCCACTCTGCATCGCGGCCAGACAGCCAAACGTCGCGACCGTGACCGCGCCGCCGGGCAGGACTCGGTTGAGGATCGCTCGACGTCGTCCTTCAGGAAGCTGTTTCACCACGCCCAGCCCCGCGGCCGCCGCCCAGAACAGAATCGGCAGCACCGGACCCTGAAAATGGTGCCGCGGAAACGGGTCGCTTTTGACGATCTCGTTGAGGCACAGCAGCCCGAGAATCGGCGCCGCAACAAGCAGCCGGCCGGGCGAGAGAAACGGCAGAAACGCCAGCGGCACGAACAGTGCCAGCAGGTAGTTCGCTGAGGTGAGCGTCACGAACTCGTCGAAGACGAGTGCCGGATCAGTCAGCATCGAGACGATGATCTCGCCCAGTGAGTCGCCGAACTTCGCGAAGTACCGCGCGTAGTGGACCTCTTCCCAGTTCCGAAACCAGGGAATCACAATTCGCGTTACGAGCAGCAGGTACGCCAGCGAAAAGGCCGTCAGCCCGGCTCCGATCACAAGACCTCGCTTCGGCGCGACCGGACCAACTCTGAGGTTGGCCGACCCGGTTTTTCTCTGCCACCAGGCATGACCGGCAAGCCAGACTCCAAGCGGGATCAGGATCAGCGCGAAATCTTCCTTCGCGGCGAGTGCGAGAAGAAAGCACGCGGCCGTGGATTTGAAACGTCCTCGTTCGAAAAAGTCGATCCCGAACAGCATGGCCGTCACGCCAAAGGACATCGGCCGAAACGTCTTCAGGTCAATCTCAATGTCAAGGTACTGCAGCGGCGTATAAAGCAGCCAGGCGATCGCCAGCAGACTTCCGCAGACGGTCGAGCCGGAGTGTCGGCGTGCCATCCAGAAAACGGGAAGGGCTCCCGCAGCAAGGGTGAGAGTTTCGCACAGTTCCAGCAGAAGCTGCGACGGCCACACCACGTAGAGCGGAAGCAGCAGCAAATGCACGACCTGAACGTGCTCACCCAGGAACAGTCCCTGATCGAGGTAGCTGCGAAAGCCCTTGCCGTGCGTGATATTCCAAAGATGCTCGCCGTACATCGCCGAGTCGCCGTGCGGCAGCAGCAGTCCGTTGAAAATCTGCCAGTTCATCGCGGTGAAGACGACGCTGAAGATCGCCACCGCGGCGAGCGTTGCCCGGGAGATCGACCACAAGTCAGCATCGGCGGGCGCAAGGTCGACTGGTCTCGAGTCGGCACTCGATTCAGACGCAGCGCGGACGGCAGGAACGATCATCGCCAGGCAGCCGGCGACGCCGATCGCCGAGAAGTAATAGGCGAAAACTCCGAGCACATCCGCGGCGTCAAAGAAGCCGGCCATTTGCAAACCCAGCCGCAGCAGCTCGTAGCCGCCAAAAACGCAAAGCCACAGCCAGCCGAGCCACGCCCAGCGGAGGATCACTTCTTTCACCGGCCGTCGAGCCAGCTTCGCAGCCGCTGTTCCCACCACGATCAGCATGACGAGTGACTTAAGAAGTATCGTGGCAAACAGCATTCCGAGCGGCATGGTCGCGTACGCTTGGCCTGTCTGCTGATCCAGCTGAACTTCGCCACCAAGCATCTCGACCTGCCACGTCCAGAAGCTCGTGCTGAGGAACGGGCAGTAGGCCGGTTCGCTGAGGAGGCTCGAAAGGAAAAGCGTCTGCAGCAGGCAGGAACAAATCACAACGGCGATCGCTCGACGAGGAGATGGGCAATCGCCGGCAGTTTGTAAAGCAGCCTTCGCGGCCACAGGCTTCTCCTGCGTTGTTCAGCGGAGAACTCTCAAGCGGAGAGCGTCGCGCTGCCTTCAGTGTGGACCTTTGTGGCAAGAATACTTCCCGCCGCGCGGAGCGTCCACGAGCTGCCTGGAGAAGCGTCAACAGAAATGACTCAATCATCGTGAATCCGGCCAGCTGACGTTTGCATTGTTCTGAAGGACTGTAAAACTCCCGGCGGGCTGGCCTCAACGAGCCTCACAATTCCGAAGGAGCAGCAAGACGTAATGTCCAGTTTGAAATCCGCCGCACCGATCGTCACCGTTCAACAGCACATCCTGCAGGAACAGAAACGGTTTCCCGGTTCTTCCGGAGAGTTCTCGTGGTTGCTGTCCGGGATCACGATGGCCACGAAACTGATTCAGGCGAAAGTGCGGCGAGCGGGTTTGACGGACATCCTTGGCGAACAGGGAGACATCAATGTGCAGGGCGAGGTTCAGCAGAAACTGGACATCTACTCGAACGATGTCCTGGTGCATTGCCTGAGCGCGCGAGAGAGCATCGGGGTGCTCGCTTCTGAAGAAAATGAGAAGCCGATGCTTGTTCATCAAGGATCAGAAAACGCGAACTACGCGGTCGTGTTTGATCCGTTGGACGGCTCGTCAAATATTGATGTCAACGTGAGTGTCGGGACGACTTTTTCGATCCTGCGACGGCCGGAAGGCGCGAGCCTCAACGATCCCGAAGCGTGGGTTCTTCAGCCGGGAAGCAAGCAGATTGCCGCGGGCTACGTCGTCTACGGTTCTTCGACGATTCTCGTTTACAGCGTCGGCGACGGGGTGCACGGCTTCACGCTTGATCCTTCGGTCGGAGCATACATTCTCAGTCATCCCAACATGAAGATGCCGAATCAGGGCAGGTACTATTCGGTGAACGAGGCTTACGCTGAAACGTTTCCGCCTCGCTATGTCGAGTACCTCAAGCGGTTGCGTTCCGGCGTGCTGGGACACAAATACGCCTCGCGGTACATCGGTTCGATGGTCGCCGATTTTCATCGGACTCTATTGAAAGGCGGCGTCTTCCTGTACCCGCCGACAGAGTCGAACTCGGAAGGAAAGCTGCGGCTGCTGTACGAAGCCAACCCGGTCGCGTTCCTGGCCGAACAGGCTGGCGGAATGGCTATCGACGGCACGCGTCGGGTACTCGACATCCAGCCGGACAGCATCCACCAGCGAACGCCGCTCGTCGTCGGCAGCCGTGTTGAGCTGGCTGACTTCGAGCGGTTCGTTTCCGCCTCCTGACATTCGCCGCATAGCAGTCCGTTGAAAAAGGCAACCAGGTAGCGGAGCGTCGCAAGCCGCTCGCGCCGTCCGGACTGAACGCATTTTTCCATGCTAAACCGGGCGGAGTGCGCGGCTCCGCTAACTCGCTTCGACGATTCAACGCGCAGTTGGCAGCCAGGAGAAATAGTGGGAGACTCATCCTGCCGTGACGATTTACGGTAAGCTATCGGCCTCTAAGGAGCATCCCTCTCGTAGTCTCGACAAAGGGCGTGCCGGTGTTTTCTCTGCTCGATCGCCCAGGACGTTTGTGTGACACCTTCTCGCGGCGTGAATTGCTCACCGCGGGTGGCTTGTCACTGGTGGGGCTCGGGCTGCCGGAAGTGATGCGGCGCGAGGCTCTTGCCCGACCGTCTGCCAGAACTTCGTCGAATGGATTTGGTTCGGCGGATTCCGTCGTGCTCGTCTATCTGCAGGGATCGCCCAGCCACATCGACCTCTGGGATCCAAAACCGAACGCGCCGAAAGAAATTCGCGGCGAGTTTCAACCGATCGCCACGCAGACTCCGGGACTTCAGCTGGGCGAGGTGCTGCCGAAGCTGGCCCGGCAGTCTCAGCACTACTCACTGGTCCGGTCGATCGGTGTCGATCCGAAAGGGCTTCGCAATCACGGGGCTGCGATTTACATGCTGATGACCGGGCACAGCCCGACGAACTTTTCGTCAACCGGGCTCGCTGTGCCGCCGTCGCGCGAGGACCTGCCGTCGGTCGGAGCCAACGTGGCGAGGTACCATCCGGCAAATCGCGGCCGGTTCAGCAACGTCGCCGTCGGAGCGCCCGTCAAGGAAGGCCGCGTCGTTGGAGTCGGGCAGTCGGCGGGGCTGCTCGGAGCGGCTTTTGACCCGTACACGATGTACGACGACGCGACGAAACCGCTCCAGCCACTCGGATTCACTTTGCCAGACGACATGACGCTGGACCGGATCGCGTCGCGCGTGGACCTGCGAGGGGTCATCGAGAATCAATGCGACGCTGTTCGAAATTCGCAGACGGATTTCGACCGTTACTACGATCAGGCGCTGTCGCTCATACAGACCCGCCGCGCGGCCACCGCGTTTCAGCTGGACGGCGAGAAGCCGGAAACCCGCGAGCGATACGGGATGACAAAGTTCGGCCAATCGCTGCTGCTCGCGCGACGGCTCATCGAAGCAGACACGCGTTTTGTACAAGTGACCTGGCCGGCTCGGTCGGACGACGAACCAGCTCCCGGGCCCGATGGCTCGTGGGACACGCATCGAAACAATTTCAAAACGCTGCGGGAGGATCGATGTCCCGTCTTCGATCACTCGCTGTCAGGTTTCATCGAGGACATGGCCGCACGAGGACTGCTTGAGAAAACTCTCGTCGTCGCCATCGGTGAGTTCGGTCGCTCGCCGAAAATCGGAGCCCCCACCACAAACAACGTCGGCCCCGGCGGACGCGACCACTGGCCGGAGTGCTACAGCTTCCTGATCGCTGGTGGCGGAGTTCGATCCGGGCAGACATACGGGCAGTCGGATCGCCACGGAGCCTGGCCGAAGACAGACGCCGTCCGCCCTTACGATCTGATCGCGACAATCTATCACGCCCTCGGCATCGACCCGGCCACCGAGTACCACGACACGCTGAACCGTCCGCGGAGACTGGTCGAAGACGGCCGGCCGATCGTTGGTTTGTTCTGAGGCGGTGATCATCGAAAAGTCAGGCGATGATTCCTCGAATGGGATTCCCGCCGTGTGCGATCGGGACCGGGCGGCCGTCGAGTTCCGAGACTGTCATGTGCGGGTCGATGCCGAGCAGATGATAAATCGTCGCTACGACGTCTCCCGGTGAAACAGGATGGCTTTCCGGATAGGCGGCCTGTTTGTCAGTCGATCCGAATACCGTGCCTTGTTTCACTCCGCCGCCGATCATCAAACTGAAACCGCACTGCGGCCAGTGATCCCGGCCAGCCTTCGCGTTGACCTTCGGCGCGCGGCCCATTTCTCCCATAACAACGACGAGAGTTGAATCGAGCAGACCACGCTCGTCCAGATCCTCAACGAGAGCCGGCAGCAGCCGGTCGAGTAACGGCAGGTTGAAGTCGCGCAGCATGCTGAAGTTGTTTTCGTGCATGTCGTACGCGTGGCCGTGGTGCCCGAAGATTTCCTGATGCACGCTGACAAACGGCACGCCGGCTTCGACCAGCCGTCGCGCCACGATCAGGCTCGACCCGTAAAGGTTTCGTCCGTAGCGATCTTTCAGAGCGTCCGTTTCTCGCGAAAGGTCAAACGCGTCCCGCGTGCGGCTCGACGAGAGCATCGAGAAAGCTCGCGTCTGGAACTTGTCCATCCGATCGACGGCGCGGGATGACGTCAGCGTTTCGAATCTCTGATCGATCTGATCGAGAACGGAGCGGCGTCGATTGAGCCGCGCGGACGACATGCCTGGCAGACTTTCGAGCGACGGCATCAGCGGCTCGCCGATTGGCATCACCGGGTTGTACGGGCCTGGCTTTTCGATTTTTGCAAACGTCGGCTGGCAGAGGCTGAACATCGGGTCGTACTGGCTGCCGAGATAGCCGCCGTACGGACCAGGCCGTCGGATGCCCGGGTACTGACCACTCTCGCCCCAGCCGGGATAGCACGGCAGGCAAACCGCGCCCGGCACGTTTTGCGAGCCTATGCCGAGGTACTGGCAGACGGCACCGATGTCCGGCGGGTCGGTGCGGTCCGCAGTGAGCTGACCGTTCTCACCATTCGGAAATCCCGTCATCATCGCCAGCGGATTGTGAGAGTTGTAGGAGTGAGTGATCGACCGAATCAGGCTGGCTCGATGCATCAGCCGGGCGGTGTTCGGAAGCAGCTCACAAATCTGCAGACCGGGAAGCGATGTGGAGATCGGTTTGAACTCGCCCCGAATCTCGACGGGCGCGTCCGGTTTCAAATCGAACATGTCCTGATGACTGGGTCCTCCGAGCAAATTGAAGAGGATTACAGACTTCGCCGCGCCGCGCGGTTTCGTTCTTTCATCGGCCTTCAGCAAATTCGGCAGTGTCATCCCACCAAAAAGAGACAGGCCGCCGACACGAAGCAGCTCGCGACGCGAATACCCGCTGCGTGGCAGATCGCACTGGCTGGTGATTTCCGGCATGGCAAACTCCGGGAGACAATCAAGACTGATCGGTGATGGACGGGTGCCATCTTACGACTCCTTGACCGATTGCAAACACAGGATCGCCCGACTGCGCTTAGTTCGTGTGCCCACAGTTCGTCGCGGGAACGATCCTCGATCGCGGTGGTGGTGACAGCGGACGCGATCTCGTATATCTGAGGTCGGTTGATTGTTCTGCGTCTGATTTGAAAGTGACGTCATGAAAAGAATTCTGGTCGCCATCGCCGCAATCGGTTTCGCCTCGACATTGCAAAGCGTCTACGGGGAGAACGTTCTCGTTTCCAACGGAAAGCCACGCGCGGAAATCGTCATCGCTTCCGACCCGCCACGAACGACTCGACTGGCTGCCCGCGAGCTGCAGACCTATGTCGAAAAGATCTCCGGGGCGAAACTGAGCATCGTGAACGAGCCGACCGGCAACTTCCCGGTGAGCGTCTTTGTTGGCCAGAGTGCACAGACCGAGAAGCTTGGCATGACCACGGAGGGGCTAACCAACGGTGCCTGGCGGATCGTCTCGGGGGATGGCTGGCTTGTACTGATCGGTGACGATTCTGACTTCACTCCCACGGAGCCCTGGCCTCGCAACAACAACGACATTGCCAGCGGAAGAATGCAGAAGGCGTGGGACCGCATCACTGGCAAACACTGGGGCTACACCCACTCGCAGCTTCACAAACATTACTCGGGCCCGAACTCGCTGTTCGGAACACCGAACGAGCAAAAGACCGACAAGGACGGCAACGTTCACGTCTGGACTTATGACGAACGAGGTTCGTTTAACGCCGTTTGTGGTTTTCTAAGAAGCCTCGGCGTGCGGTGGTACATGCCTGGTGAAATCGGCGAAGTTGTGCCGAAAGCTGACTCAATCGTGGTTCCGGAAATCGATCGCACGGTCCATCCCGACTTCCCGATGCGGATTCTCAACTTCCGCGCTGCTGTGTACGGTCGAGACGCGATGATGTGGGGCTTTCGGCTGGGAGTACGGCAGCCGTTCGGACGCCAGGCCGCGCACGGCCTCGATCGGATGACCGATAATGAGCAAACACTGGCAAACCACCCTGACTGGTTCGCGCTTTACGGTGGCAAGCGTCACACTCAGCCCGGACTGCGGTTGCATCAGCTGTGCTACTCAAACGACGAACTGTTTCGAGAGGCAGTCGCGTTCGCGCGAGCTCAGTTTGATCACTACGACATGGACGTCGTTTCGATCATGCCACCGGATGGCTACACCGCGATCTGTCAGTGCGAAAAGTGCGAGGGGAAGGAGTCACCGGAACTGGGGTACCGGGGATCGCTTTCGAATTACGTTTGGGATTTCGTGAATCGCGTCGCGAGGGAAGTCAGGAAGACTCATCCGGACAAGAAGATTTCCAACTGCGCGTACGGAGTCTACACGGCTCCGCCAGGCAACATTGACAAACTCGAACCCAACGTGCAGGTCATCATCGTGGGGGGCAGGCGGCCGACTCACGCCGATCGATCGGAGCTGCATGAACTTCGGGCTGCGTGGGCAGAAAAGACGGATAACCCTGTCGAGATCTTTGAGAACTACCCGTTCACAGGCCGCGGCTTCTACCTGCCGGCGTTTATCCCGAACGTCCTGGGTGAGAGTATTAACGCCACCAAGGGGCAATCGCGGGGCGAGGATATCTGGCTCACGATGGACTTTGGCGAAAACGCCATCGGCTACAACCACTTTCTGATTTACTTCACTTCGGTGATGTACTGGGGCGGGAACGATCAGGATGTCGCCAGCTTGTTCGATGAGTATTGCCGGCTGTTCTACGGCCCTGCCGCAGGCGAGATGCGGTCGTTTTTCCGGTACTGCGAGGAACACTGGCGCGAGATGGAACTCGACGGACCAAAGGCCGAACGCGCGCTCGCCCTGTTTGCCGCCGCAAAGTCAAAAGCGCCTCGCGAGTCCGTCTACGAAAAACGAATCCAGCTCATTGATAACTTCCTCAATGGATTGCGAAACAAGAGCGTGCAGCTCGCGCAGAAACGCGGTCCCGTACCGAAGCTGCGACTGGTCAGCGGCTCGCGCGGGAAGATCGTGATCGATGGAAAACTCGACGATGAACCCTGGGAAAAGATTCCCGTCGCTTCGACCGGCGGCCTGCGGGAACTGCAGACAGGACGACTGCCGATTTACGGCACATCGATCAAGACCGAGTGGATTGGCAACAATCTTTACTTTGCAATCCAATGTCAGGATCACGCCGGCACGAAGCCAAACGTCACGGCGACAAAGAACGGCGATCAGGCCATCTGGTACGGAGACGCCGTGGAAGTGCTGCTCGGCACCGACTCGCACAGTTACTATCAGATCGTGGTCAACCCCGCGGGAGCTTTCATCGATCTGGATCGGGGAGCAAGCCGAAACAACTGGTTCAACTGGTCTTCCCAGGCGGAAATTGCCACACACATCGCTGACGATCACTGGACGGCCGAGATTCGCATCCCGGTCACGCAGGACGACAATGACCCGCTTCATCAGGTCGTTGGACGCCGCCCGACAAGAAGTCTGCCGTGGCACATCAACGTCTGCCGCCAGCGAATTCGCGAGAACGGCTCGGAGTACTCGGCCTTCTCTCCAACTGGAACCGCTGGCTTTCATGAACCGATGAAGTTCGGTCATTTCTACGCTGGGCTTTCACATCAGTTTCCGGCTGACAAGTCCGTCTCCGATTTTGTTCTGTCCCGGCGAGCTGCAGAGGAGCAGCTTCGCGCCAGGCGATTGCGAGAGGCCATGGCTTCTTATGAAGCACTGGCCAGTGTCGAGAAAACGACGGAAATGCAGCGTTCCGACGCACTTGAACAGGCGGCATCCTGCGCGCGAAGTCTCAACGATTTTTCCAGGGCAGAAACTCTGGCCGGCCAAATCCCTATCGAGGCCGTCGCGATGACGTGTCAAATGGAGACGCTGCTCGCACAGCGAAAATACAGTGCACTCATCGAACAGTTTGGGAAAGAGGACTTGAACCGCTGGCCGTTCTGGCAGATCGGACCCGGCGCTTTCGCACGCGGCAAGGCATTTGCTGCCTTGACAAATGGGCCGCGAGCTGAAGTGGACTTCCAGTCGGCGCTGGTTTTCACCTCAGGCCCGCGCCGTCGAACTGCCATCCTGACTCAGCTTGGCCATAATCGAGAATTGAATTTGAAGGATGATGCCGGAGCTCTGAAGGCCTATCGCTTGAATTTCGAAACCCGATCGAGCATCGGTGGTGCCGAGGAATTCCGGTCCGTTCACAACGCGGCCCGAATCCTGACCAGACAGCGCAAGTTCGACGAAGCGATCGCTGCACTGGGTCATGCAAAAGTCGATGCACTTCGCGGTTTCTGGCGTCACTCCACTCTGCTCGTCCTTGGCGAAACACTTTCCGCAGCAGGACGAACGGAAAAAGCCGCGACCACGTTTCGCAGAGTACTTGCCGATGAATCGGCGTCGGCAAGCCATCGGAAAACGGCGGAACAACATCTTCAGAAACTCGACGCAAAGTGAGCACCAACGACGACGATCGAACAGAAAGCCGCCAGGCGGGCAGCTTGCGGAACCCCTCGTCGGTGATCATGTCGCCAGAGCTTTCCGGCATCGGCGATCGGGCCGATTTCACTCGCTCATCGATGTCCGTCGTGATCGCGCTGGCCAGAGCAGCCAAAATCATTTGAGTGCCGAGCTGACGGCGACACCCAGAAGGATGGCCAGAATGACCAGGCCGGATCCGATCAGCAGTTTGCGATAAGTCGCGCGCGGAACGTCGCGAATTATCGCAGAGAACGTTTTCGAGGGTTCGTCAAAGGTGCTCTCCGATTCCGGCAAAGGCACGGCCGGCTGATCGGTGACAACGGCGACGTTGTTCAGACTTCGCACCAGCTCCGTTGGAGTGGCGAATCTGTTTGCAGGAACTTTTTCGAGCATCTGCAGAATGACTTTCGCAAACTGCCCCGGCAAAGACGGATTCAGCTTCCGCGGGTCATCCGGCTTCTGAGTATCGATCAGCGAAATCGTCTGCGCGAGCGACTTTCCCTGGATCGGCGGTCGTCCCGTGACGGCTGTGTAGAGCGTGGCACCGAGGCTGTAGAGTCAGACCGCGAATCGAGTTCTCCCTGGACCAGCAGCTGCTCGGGCGAAAGGTAGGGGACGTCGCCGACCGTTTCGCCGGGACGCGTGATTCTCTCAGCCTGAGTTCCCTCGAGCGCTTTGGCCAGCATGAGGTCACCGAGCTTCGCGACGCCGTCTCGTTTTCGGATCAGGATATTCGTCGGCGTGATGTTGCGGTGAACCATCTTCGCTTCGGCCGCTGCTTCCAGAGCGCGGGCGATGTGAATGCCGACTCGAAGGACCTGCTGCCAGGGAAGCTGCCCGTTCTGACCGGCCAGCGTCATCACGTCCATGAGGCTGTCGCCTTCAACCAGTTCGCTGGCCGTCCAGCAATATCGCGGGCGAGTCTTTCCCGCTCCGTAGAGGCCGACCAGATTCGGATGCTTCACGTGAAGAACCGTTTTGACCGCTCGCACAAACCGCTGTACTTCGTCGTCGTCGCGAGTAATTTCCGGCCACAGAACTTTCAGCGCGACCTGATGATCTTTTTCCGTATCTCGAGCTCGAAACAGCAACCCTGTGCGAGCCTTCGCCAGGACCTCGACGATCTCGTAGCGACCGAGTGTTGTGCCGACGAGGTTGTAGAGATCGTGATCCGGTCGGCCAGTTGCCTTGCCTTTAGCCGCTGCCGGCTTCGGTGGAGGAACCGGCGCCGGTTCTGGCTGAAGAGCGGCGTGCAGTTCCGGCTTTCCCTGAGGCGCTGCGGATTCAACGGGAGGCGGCAGATCGGGTCGAGGCTGATTCGGTTGCCACGTCGCTGCGGCGGCTGAGGTGGCGACCTCAAACCGCAGTTCCGTCTCAACGAGCTGCACTGTATCTCCGGGCTGAAGCGGACGCGAAGTGACTTTCTCTCCGTTAACGAGAGTGCCCCAGGCACTGTTGGAATCTTTCAGCGTTGCCTTGCCACCGGTGACGTCGATCTCGCAATGATGCCGAGAGATCCGCGGATCGCTGAGCTGAATGCTGCAGTCATCCTCTCGCCCCAGAACGTAAGTCCCAAGCATTTCGAGTTCGAAAAACGTGCCCATGTCCGGGCCACGAGTCACCACAAGTTGCAGCTGCATTCAATCACTCCCGCCCTGGTTTCAGCCATCAGTTCGTTTCCCAGCGGTCACTCAGTTTCAGACTGCCGATTGCCGCGTTCATCGTTGAGGCCTACTTGAATGAGCCATCGATCTTCAGTGTCGGGCGAGTCTTCTGAAGCTGCTGAACGGCCTGGCTCGTCACACTGCACTCGTAGAGAGAAACTTTTTTCAGGCTCTTGATCTGGCCGAGCGATGTGAGGCAGTCGTCCGTGATCTGAGTGCTGTTCAATGTCAGTTGTGTGAGTGCCGGCAGTTTCTGAAGGTGAGCAATTCCCGCATCCGATATGCGGGTCCCGGTCAACTGCAGGCGACTCAGCTTCTGGTGGCCCGCGATGGCCTGCAGAACAGAATCACCAATCTTCGTACTCGTCAAATTCAGATTGGTCAGTTCAGTCAGGTCGCCAAGTGCCGAGGCAAGACCATCTCCGACAGAGGTATTGTTGAGGGTCAGGACCCTCAGCTGTGTCAGCTTGCGAATATGGACACCACCCTGGTCGGTCACTTTTGAGCCAGACAGGTTGAGGTCCCGCAATTCCGGAGGCGATGCCGCTGAAAGCTGAGCCAGTCCCGCATCGGATACATCGCTGTCGGTAGCGTTCAGAATCCTGAGTCTTGGAATGCGAACGAGATGTTCGATCGCGGCGTCGGTGATTCGGTGAGCGATCGGGTCATTCGAGTCACGCACCAAATGGAGCGTATTCAAATTCGGAAGAGTTTGCAGAACAGCCAGGCCGGCATCAGTCAGGTTTCCGACGTCGATCTGAAGCAGGCCGATCGACGGGTGCCCGGCCAAGTGTGCCAGTCCCTCGTCGTTAAGACCAGGACACGAGGAGAAGTGAGCGGTCCCCAGGTCAGGCAGTGACTTCACAAAACTCCAATCATCACCCTCAATCCTGTTCTTCTTACTGATAGACACCTGTCTGATTTCGAATTGTCCGTCCTCGACGTCCTCAAAGTTCTGAACCATTTTGCTTTTCAGAAACTTCCCATCTTTCTCGTAGACCAGCTGCACGAGGACACCGCGGCTCAGCAGAAATCCCAGTGCCAGTTTCTGGGGATCAGTACTCTGAGCAAACTCCTCTGGAATTTCCGTAATGGCTGGGCGTTCCGGTTTTGCCAACGGCAGAGGATTCGTCGGCTTCGAAATCGCAGCCACGGGGTTTGACGGCTGGGTTGGCGAGACCTCCACCGGTTCCCCATTCCCGTTCGGCGCTTTCTTCAGCACTTCCAGCTGCAGCACAGGATTGTTCCCGTCCAGAACGGTGAACGAGTCAGCTTTGACGACAATGTCTCCGCGGCGGATCTCGACTCCGTGTTTGCCGGGCTTCAGCTCGATCGTCGCGCCAAGATTTTTGATTTGAACTTTGTCGCCGTCGACGAAGACCTGGGCTTTCGGATCGTCTATTTCGATCCGCACTGTCTGGTCGCCGACCCGGACGAATAGCACGTAGCCAGCCAGCAGGATCAATAGAGCTCCCGCCGCGGCCCCGCTCCAGATCGCCCACGGTGGCGGGCTGTTTTTCGATGGACGAGCCGAGGCTGTCGTTGGGTTTTTCACGCGCGACTTGCGCGACGCGCGGGCACTCACAGGCGCATCGTCCACCGCGATCAGCTGCGACAGTCCCGCCTCGCCGGCTCCGAACGCGGCTTGTGGTGTCGGCGCTGGCTGGCCGGCCGGGGCGACCGCTGGCGCGGCATCGCGGACGGAAGTTGGCTTCCCTTTGACGAAGGCGGCCAGATCGCGAGCCACCTCGGCCATCGACGCGTGGCGAGCTTCCTGATCGGCCGCCATCATTTTCAGGCAGAGCGCCTGCAGTTCCGGGTTGAGGTCCCTGCGCAACTGCGCCGGCGGGCGAGGCTCACCCTTCATGATCTGCGCGAGGACCGACGCGATCGATCCTTCATACGGAAGCCGTCCGGTGAGCAGCTCGTAAAGAATCACACCGAGGCTGTAGATGTCACACCGCGGTCCCATCTGGTTGACGTCACCCTCGGCCTGTTCGGGCGACATGTACGCCGGCGTGCCGAGCATCTGACCGCCCTGAGTCACTCGAATGTCGTCCGCTCCAGCCGAACGTCGCGCGAGGCCGAAGTCCATGATGACCGGGTTCGACTTCAGATCGATCATCACGTTGTCGGGCTTCAGGTCGCGATGAATGATGCCCTTGCCGTGTGCCTCGCTCAGGGCGACCGCGAGCTTGCGGATGATCATCACCGCCTGTTTTTCCGTGAGCGGTTTGTCCGGTCGCACGAACGCGGACAGTGGCTTGCCTTCCAGATAGCCCATGGAGATGTAGTGAATTCCGCCGAGCTCGCCGACGTCGTGGACCGGGCAGATGTTGGGATGGCTGAGCGTCGCGGCCGAACGGGCTTCCCGATAAAAACGCTCCAGCAGTGCCGAGTCGGACACGTCAAACTTCGGCACCTTCAACGCGACGGGCCGATCGAGCTGCGTGTCGTGCGCTTTGTAGACAGCTCCCATGGCTCCCTGGCCCAGACACTCTTCGACTCGATACCGACCGAACTCCTGAGGAATTCCCGAGCCGGAAGCCTGCGACGATTCCGCAACCGAGTCGGCCTGGCCTGGCAGAATAGTCTCGCGGCTGGCAGGTGGCGGAGCTGCGCCAGGAGGCACGGTCTCGCGTGAAGAAGCTGTCGTTTCGGGTTTCCGCTTTTCGGGACTGTTTCCACTCATGTTGCCGCCTCGTCTCTGGAAGCCGTCCGAACAAACATCGGGAAGCAGTTTACGGCGACTTCAGCCCGATTGCGCTGGCCACGGGCCGAGCGACTTCCCGCCTCTGCGTTTTTTCGCAACCGCTTTTTCGCGACAATGACCGGATGGCCCGAATCGAATTTCTGTTGTTGAGATGGCTCGTCTTCGCGATCGCGATGGCCGGACCAGTCTGTGATCTGCACGGCCAGGATGTGAAGCCCGCTGACAAAGCGAAGGACCTTGAGTTTTTCGAATCCCGCATTCGGCCAGTCCTCGTCAAACACTGCTTTGAGTGTCACTCCTCCGCGTCGACTGAGCTCAAAGGCGAGCTGCTGGTCGACTTTCGAGACGGCCTTCGCAAGGGTGGCGAAACCGGAGCCGCGATCGTGCCTGGCAAGCCGGGGGAAAGTCTTCTGCTGGCCGCGCTTCGCTACGAGTCCTTCGAGATGCCGCCGTCCGGCAAACTGCCACCGCGCGTGATCGCCGACTTTGAAAAGTGGATCCGCGACGGAGCAATTGACCCTCGCGACAAAGCTCCAACGGCCGAGGAAGCCGCGGGCGAATCATGGAAAGCACAGCTGGCCGAACGGAGCCGGTGGTGGAGCCTGCAGCCGCCAAACCAGGTTTCGCCACCGAACGTCACAGATCAAACGTGGTCGAAAGAACCCGTCGACCGTTTTGTTAAGGCGGCTCTCGATGAGGTCGGCCTGGCTCCGGCATCACCTGCCGAAGCCGAGGTGCTTTTACGGCGGCTCTCCTTCGTACTCACCGGTCTCCCGCCGAAGCCGGCTCGCGTGAAGTCGTTTCCGACAGAGTTCGCAAAGTATCCGGAGGCGGCACTCGACAACCTCGTCGACGATTTACTGGCCTCGCCCCATCTTGGTGAGCGATTCGCCCGGCACTGGATGGACGTCGTCCGCTACACCGACACGTACGGTTACGAATGGGACAGCCCGGCGAAGGGTTCGTGGGAGTACCGCGACTATCTGATCCGCGCGTTCAACGACGACGTCGGCTTCGACCAGCTGATTCGCGAACAGATCGCCGGCGACCTGCTGCCACCGCGCATCAACGAACAGGCCGGCGTGAATGAGAGCCTGATCGGACCGATGTTCTACCACATGGGCGAGCACCGGCACGGCAGCAGCCTCGACTTCAACGGCATTCACCAGGACATGGTCAACAATAAGATCGATGCCTTTTCGAAGGCGTTTCTGGCGATGACCGTCGCGTGTGCCCGGTGCCACGACCACAAGCTCGACGCGATTGCCCAGGCCGATTACTACGCCCTCGCCGGAGTCTTCATGTCGCCGCGCTGGACGCCGCGAGTCATCGACGCCCCGGGTAAGAACGACACCTCAATTGCCGAGCTGAAGAAACTGCGAAGCGAGATTCGCACTCAGCTGGCCGAACTCTGGCAATCGAAGAACGAGACGCTGCAGCCGTCACTTCAGAAGTGGGTCGGCGAGAACGCGGCTGCTCTCGCAAAGTCAAAGATGGAGGACGTGTCGTACCCGTTGAGTCGGGTGGCCACCGCGACCGACGCGACGATTCAGGACGTCTGGACGAAACTCGTCACGGAGTGGAAGACAACTCGCGAAGCCAGGCTGACGGCGAATCAGAAAAACTTCAACGTCCTGTCTGATTTCAGTGAGCCAGGATTTCCAGCGGGCTGGACGACCGAGGGAGACGGGATCGCGCACGGATTCGTCGATCATGGCACGCCGCTCGTGAGTCTCGATCGCGACCAATTGATCGCCGGACTGCTGCCACGCGGGTATCACACTCACGCCGTGTCATCGAAGTTGCCAGGAGCGATCCGACTGCCGCCTCAAAGCACCGTGCCAGGAAAGTTTGTCAGTTTCAATCTGCGTGGCGCGGAGTGGTCTGGCTATCTGGTGACGCCTCAAAACGCGTTTCAGTCTGAGAAAGTCAAATTCCTCGACCCGAAGATCGGCACGCTTCAGTGGCTGTCCATCGGCGACAACGGGATGAAAAACGGCGTGACGCGCGTGTTGACGGAAGTCGTCACTGCGTCTCTGAACGCGAACTTTCCACCTCGCACCGGACTCGCCAGGGCAGGGGCCGTCGCCTTGCCGAACAACGACGAGGGCTTTGACAAGCGAAGCTGGTTCAGTGTGACGGGAATCGTCACTCACGATGGCGGCGGAACTCCGCAGGACACGCTCGACGCGTTTGCGTCACTCTTCGAGCCACAACCACCGACGACAGTCGACGAGGCCTGGCAGCGCCTCGCTGGTTGGCTGACCGAAGCGAACCGGCGATGGGCTACCGGCGAAGCATCCGCCGCGGACGTTCAGATTCTCAACTGGCTGTTGCAGAAGAAGCTGCTTCCCAACGAGCGGAAGGATGCGCCGGCAATTGCGGCACTCGTCAAGCAGTATCGCGAAATCGAATCGCGCATTGCCTTCCCGCGAACGGCCAACAGCATGGATGAACGCGAAGTCGCTCCGCTCGATTACCGGCTCAACGTGCGAGGCGACCCGGATCGCGACGGCCCGGTGATCCCTCGCGATTTCCTGACGATCTTTTCCGGAAAGCACGACGTCGCGAAGAGCACTCGCAGCGGCCGCCTGGAACTCGCGCGGTACCTCAGCAGTCCGGACAATCCGCAGACCGCGCGCGTTTTTGTGAACCGGGTCTGGCACTGGGTGTTTGGTCGAGGAATCGTGGGCACGCCGAGTGATTTCGGAAAACTCGGAGACAGGCCGTCGCACCCGGAACTGCTCGACTGGCTCGCTCGAAAGTTCATGGAGGAAGGCTGGTCGACGAAGAAGCTTTTACGACGGCTCGTGTTGAGCCAGGCGTTTCGTCAGTCGGGCACGGTGAGCCAGGCCGCTTCCGATCTCGATCCCGCCAACCGGCTGCTGCACCACTACCCGACACGACGGCTGGAAGCGGAAGCGATCCGCGACAACCTGCTCGCCGTTTCCGGGCGGCTCGACCCGCAACTGTTTGGCCGGCCGATCAATCCGCCTCGGCCGGCCGAAGACGGAGCGAAGCGCCTCTATTCGGGTCCGCTCGACAGCAACGGCCGACGGTCTCTCTACATGAAAATGTCGATCATGGAGCCGCCGAAGTTCCTGGTCTGCTTCAACCTGCCGGACCTCAAACTGCCCACCGGCCGGCGAGACATCACCAACGATCCCGCGCAGGCCCTGGCGATGCTCAACAATCCGCTGGTCGTGCAACTGGCCGGGCACTGGGCGACGGAGCTCGTCAAGGATGGCCACACCAGTCCGGCAGATCGCGTTCGAGAAATGTTTGTCCTGGCACTCGGTCGTCCGCCGAGCGACAGTGAGCTTCTCCGCTGGACCGCCGCGGTTGGCGAGTTTTCGCAGGCGGATGATCCGATGAAAGATCAAACGGCCTGGGAAGAACTGGCCCACTCGTTGTTTAATACGAAAGAGTTTATTTACTACCGGTGAGCTCATGCCAGGACCGTAGCCCGAAGCGCAAGCGAGAGGGCAACGCGCGGTCGGCCCTCTCGCTGGCGATTCGGGCTACGATGAAGAGTAAAGATAAACAAGGCGATTCATGACACGTCCAAACCGCCATCCATCGTGCCCTGGCCGGGTGATCGACCGCCAGACGCGGCGCAGTTTCCTGCAGAACTCGTCGGCGGGTTTCGGATGGCTGGCTCTCAGCGGGCTGCTTGCCGATCGCGCGTTTGCCGGTGAGTCGAGCGGCGCGGCTGCTCACTTTCCGGCGCGAGCAAAGAACGTCGTTCTGTGTTTTATGGACGGCGGGCCGAGTCATGTGGACACGCTGGATCCAAAGCCTGAGCTCACGAAGCAGCAGGGAAAGGCCATCGGCGCGGGAGCGGTTTCGAAGCGGTCGCAGTCCTCGGCCGGGCGAGTGTGGCTTGGCAGCCCGTGGGATTTTCACCAGCGTGGCGAGAGCGGGCTGTGGGTGAGCGACCTGTTTCCTCACATCGCTGACGTTGCCGACGACATCTGCGTTGTGAAGTCGATGCGCGGCGAGTTGCCACTGCACGGGCAACAAGCACTGCTGATGCACACCGGCCGGATCATCGGCCAGGCCCCCAGCTTCGGCGCGTGGGTCAGCTACGGGCTCGGCAGCGAGAATCAGAATCTGCCCGGCTACGTCCTGCTCAACAATGACTGGGTGCCGAACGGTGGGTACGAGAATTTCGGAAGCTCGTTTCTGCCGGCCTCACATCAGGCCACGACGCTCCGCCCGTCGGGAGTTCCGGTCGACAACATTGCCCCGTCCGACCCGCTGGCGCTGCAGAAGAAAAAGCTGGCACTGCTTGCCAGTCAGGACCGTGAGTTCGCCGCGCAGGCAGCCAACTCGGTCGCCATCGAAGGAGCGATTGCGAATTACGAAACGGCTTTCCGCATGCAGCGAGCGATTCCGGAAGTCGCCGACATCAGCGGCGAGCTGGAACACATTCAGAAAATGTACGGAGTCGATTCGAAGGACGAGCACCAGAAGCTGTACGCCATGCAGACTCTCCGCGCGAGACGGCTGATCGAAGCGGGAGTCCGCTTCGTCGAGATAACCTGCCCCAGCTTCGACGGAAACAACTCGCCGTGGGACCAGCACAGTCAGCTGAAAACGAACCACGAAAAGAACGCCCGAGTGACCGAGCAATCGGTGGCCGCCCTCATCACGGACCTGAAGCAGCGAGGTCTGCTCGACGAAACGATCGTCGTCTGGGCGGGCGAAATGGGTCGCACTCCTCATACGCCGAAAGTGTCTGCAGGCTGCGGTCGTGATCACCACGTCAACGGCTATTCCATCTTCCTCGCCGGTGGCGGATTCAAGTCGGGATTCGCGTTCGGCGAGACTGACGAGTTTGGCAATGGCGTGGTCGAGAATCTGGTCGACATTCACGACATCCACGCCACGATCCTGCATCAGCTTGGCGTCGACCACGAGCGGCTGACCTATCGCCACGGCGGCCGCGACCAGCGTCTGACTGACGTCCATGGACGCGTCATTAAAGAAACGCTGATGTAACAGATTTGTTTACGTAGCCGGATGAGGCCGTGCTGAGAATTGATTGGACAACCAGGTCTCTATCTCGAGCAACGAGCTTTCATCTCCATCTATCGGTTTTCAACAGGCTCACCCATGAACCCGGACTGCCTCCAGCATCGACTCACTCCGGACGAAAAAGCCGCCTTCAACAAAGGCGGCTTCCTCATCGTCGAAAACGCACTCGACAAGACAATGCTCGCTCGCCTGACCGAAGTCGTCGACCGCGTCGAGGCACGACAGCGGAATGACGAAAACCGCGGCAAGCTGCTCTCCGTCACAAACGTCATTCAGGAAGACGACGCCATGGTCGAGCTGGTCAGTTGGGCGACGACCTTTCCGAAAGTCTGGGGCATCCTCGGCTGGAACATCTACCTGTACCACTCGCACCTGGACTGCACGCCGACGGAGAATGCGGCCGCTCAGAACTGGAGCGTCGCCTGGCACCAGGACAGCATGCGCGTCAACGACGAAATCGAATCCGACCCGCGGCCGAGGCTCTCACTGAAGATCGGCTTCTACCTGACGGACCTGACCGAATCAAACGGCGGCAACACCCTCGTCGTGCCCGGCTCGCATCTGCAGAACCGACTCGAATGCCCGCAGGACGGACGTTCGAATCCCGACGGAGCCGAACCAGTCTGCGTGCCGGCGGGCTCGGCGATGATCCTCGACCGCCGCACCTGGCACTCACGCAGCGCCAACACGTCGGACAAACCAAGAAAGGTCATCTGGCTGGGCTACAGCTACCGCTGGATGAGCCCCAAAGACGAGATGACCGTCGAGCACCTGTACCCGAACCTGTCCCCGATCGACTGCCAACTCCTGGGAGCAGGCCCTGCCAACAGCGCCTACGACCCGCAGGACGAGCATGTTCCCTTGCGAGGGTGGCTGGCCGAACACGAACCATCTGCGGCGGGGGACTCACCACACGGGGATTCGGACTCCAGGCCACCTTCGATGACGAGGGGGAACAACACGGGCCGTGTTTGACTGAACGTCAGCAAGACGTCGCGGCCTTTGTTAAGCATTTGCACGCCCCGGAGTACTTCGCACCGACCTTTTCAACGAACGCATCGAATGCCTTGCTCGCGTCTTCCCGAGTTTCGGCTTGCCAGAATTCGTGCAGTTCGCCCTTGGCTTTTGGCTGAACACTCCCGGGCATCTTGTTCAAGACGTGCTGTTGGGATTCCAGTTGAGTCTTCTGAGGCAGCACCGCCTCTCTGGCAGTCGCAGGTAATTACTCCCGTGACTTTGCCGGTTGTGCCGACTGCGCAGCCAGCGGGCTTTGAGTGGGTGACGAAGGCTATTCCGGTCCCGTCGGTTCCGCTGGAATTTGTATCGGGATCCCGGTCACACCTGGATTTTTGCTGAATGACGATACGTTTTACGGGACTTTCGTGGTTTACCCATATTGCCAACGTCGAAAATCAAGCGCCGGACGGGCAGTCACACTCTGTGCGCCAGTTATTCCTTATTCACTCCTAACGCGCCTTGCCTTTGGAGCTTTTCTTCTTTTTTGTTTTCGCCGTCTGCTTGCGTTTTGACGTCGCCTTCTTTTTGGCTTTCGGAGCAGACAACTTTTCAGGCGGCTTATGAGTTCGAGCGAACTGCCGCTGCGTTTTCTCCAACTCGGCGATCAATGTGGCTTCGTCGGGTAACGCCAGTTTGTATTCGGCCGCCATGATCTGGTTGGGCAAACCTTCCAGCGCGTATTGCGCGAGCGCCTGATCGTTCTCGGCACACAGGATCAAGCCGACGGGCGGATTCTCGTCCTCGTTGGTCCAATGCTCGGCGGCGTAGTTCAGATACATGTGCATCTGGCCCGCGTCGGCGTGATCGAACTCGCCGATCTTCAGGTCGATCACCACCAGACAACGCAGGCGACGGTGAAAGAACAGCAAGTCGATACGATACCACTTGCGACCAATCCTCAACCGCCGCTGACGACCGACAAACGTGAAATCACTGCCCAATTCCAGCAAGAACTCTTCCAGATGATGAATCAACGCCTCTTCGAGATCGGTCTCGGAATACTCGTCCTTCAAGTCGAGGAACTCCAGCACGAGCGGGTCTTTGATTTCTTCTTCGGGCGAAACGAGATCATCCGGGGTCGGCTCCTCACCTTTGCGAAGCATAGCCGCCTTGTTCTTCGACATCAGCGTTCGTTCGTAGAACAAGCTGTTGATCTGCCGGTTCAGTTGCCGCACCGACCACCCGCCGCGCAAGGCTTCTTCCTCGTAGAAGCGGCGAGCGTTTTCGTCGTCGAGGGATGACAGTTTGACGTAATGCGACCACGGCAGCGGAAAACGAGCAGCGACAATTTCAATCGCCGTAAGATCATTGTCTGACAAGAATTGCAATTGTGGCGACACTGCCGCCAATTTTCCAGACGGTGTCCGAAAAATCTCGCTCGCAGAAATCCCAGACAGTGTCTGGGATTTCTTGTTACCCGCATTTGGCTGGCTATCAAGAATTGCAGCATCCAATTTCCCAGACAGTGTCTGGGAAATTGGCCAGCACAAATAGAAACGCCGCATGTACTCTAGATTGGCTCTCGAAAATCCTCGTCCAAACCGCTTCGTCAAATCCTTGGCAAGCACCTTTAGCAACGCATCGCCGTACTCAGCACGTTCCTCGCCACCTTGCTCCAGCTCGACGATCCGCCGTCCGATTTCCCAATACGTCGCGGTCATGACGCAGTTCACCGCGCGAGCCGACGCCCGCCGAGCCGACTCCAGCAGATCGACCATCGAGGCCAGGACATCGCCGTAGCTGTTGACTCTTACAACGTCTTCGGTTTTCTTGCGTTTCCTCTTGGCCATGATTGTTTCCGTGGATTATTCGCCGTCTGCGGAATCGACGATCGATGCTTTTGTCGGTTCGATGCCCAGAAGTATACGGACTTCACGCAAGACTTCGCGATCTGAAATGCTTTGCTCCACTCGCCCTGCAGTTTCTCGCCGCGTCCGGAGTTGTTCTTCGCCCACGGCTCCTTCGGCGTGAAATCTGTGTCGTCGCCGATCAGTGCGAGACACTTCTCACCGGAAGCGATGCGGTAAGCACCGTGTTCCAGACGATCAGCGGTGACGCCGAGTTTCGCCGCGTGCGGGCTCTCGCCCACGTAGATCTGAACCGGAACATCAACGGAAGGCTCGGCTCTGATTCGAAGCCGCGCGCCGGAGATCTTCGCAACGTAGGTTTGCAGCTCAGCCGCCGCCAACCGCGTCGAACGCGCAGGAGATTCGCTGATGATACTTTCAGCGTAAGCCTTTCCTTCATCAACGAGAAACTGGTCCTCGGCGTTCACCTGCGCGATGGAAAGACTGAATGCGCAGACGGCAGTAACAATTCGAAGCTGTTTCATGGTGATGTCTCGGGGCATCGGTTTACTGTTCCTTCCTTCAATTCCGCCGGCAAGTCAGGGCCAGCGGCAGGGCAGATGCGTTTGCCCGTTCCCGACGAGGATTCCAAACATCATCATTCCGTGCCAAGTTTCAGTAGGCGGGCCAAGCCTGTGAATTCAAGATCCGGGGCGTTGGGGACGCAAGCGGGTAGTTCTCGTTCGCGTTGATTCCACGCGGTCACAATACCGAGCTTCAGTTTGGTGAAAGCGTCACCATTCGCAAACTGTGGGACGTCTGCGTCTTTGGCCTCTTTCAAGTTGAGGTTCAACAAGTGATTTTCAGACTCAAACAAGAGTCCAAGTTGGGCGGCCGCTCCGCTTGCTTCCATTAGTATTTGCTGTCCCGAAGCCTTGGAGGATTTGTTGAACGCGAGGGCCATTCCGGATAGTGTCTGCACAACATCGCGTGCATGTGGTGGAGATGTAGATTCAATGTCCGCGATCGCGACCCCGGCCAGCCAAATGTTTAGGGAATAATTCCCAAGATTCCCATGTATTGTGGCCCACTCGTACCAGAGTGCGCGGTGCGCAATGGACGTCTCGGCCGCTCGCGACAAGACGCGTTCGGCTTGTTCTGGATCTTCCCCTTTGCGCAGTAGTACGGCCAAATTTACGGCGTAATGGGAATTGTTGGGATCTAGGTCCACCAAGGCCTGTGCAAGGCGAATCCCTCGTTCGCGGTTGCCACGATCAAAGAAGTGAGTGGATAAATAACGCCAGCGGCCCAGATCGGGAACATACTGCCCATTCTTATTTGCACGTATGGCGCCTTGAACGAGCGTCAAGAAGACTTCGTCGAAATCGACGTGAAAGGCGTCCGAGAGAACCGAGACGGCCGCTTCGGCTATTGCTCGGTGTCTCGTCAAGATGTATTGACCGTTGTTCGTGGCAGCGGCCTCTTCTCCCAACGGTCCCGTAACCCGACGTTTGATCTCGCCGGGTGGGCATCCGAGTGTTTCTGCAAGTACAAGCTTTGTCAGATTGAGAATATTCTCCGCATGAGGGGCCGCCACAAATGCGAATGCTTCCATCAAGTTCTTCGCTGACCCGGTGGCATTTCGTTCATCCAGCCGCAGCAACAGATCCTTAACATGAGATTTCAAATCTTCACCCATGCGAGTGCGCAGCATCGCACCGAAGAATGCACCTTCCCCTTTATTGCGCGATTCGTTCGTCGCAACGTCGCATAGGTGTGTGGCCGCTTCTTCGATACTTCGCCCTTCCAAACGGCCCATTCCTCGGCGCCCAAATGAGCTCCAAGCTGTTACGATTCCTTTTGCATCGGCGGATGACAGCCCAGAGAGTTCTCTTTCATCAAGGGTGACGTGAGCTCGCCAAGGCAGCTGATCCGCTTGGGCACCGATCCAATCAGTATCTCGGCACGACAACAAGAACTGAAAGTTCGTCAAACCAGACTGGCGCAGTGATTTTACGATTTCAAAGAAGTTGCTAGCAGAAATATCTGCGTCATCCGACGCGAACAACCACGTCTCTGCCCCGGCGGTCTTAAGCCAGTCCAAGGGGATCGGACGTTCGGCGTCATTATGCCAGAGGACGTTCCAAGCAGAATCGCCGCCTACCAGATCACAAATAACCTGTCGCAATACCGTAGACTTGCCTTCGCCGCCAGCTCCCTTTAGGAGTAGCACATGGACCTCTCCCGACACCCGATTTCGTTCTAGTCCTTAATCCAGCGTAGCTGGATTCGTTGAATTTGAGAGTAGAAGAAAACCTCCTGTGATTTGCGGCGTTTCTTGATTGTTGGATCAGGAAACATCTCGGTCACAAGGAGGTTTTCAGGTGAAGCAGAGTATACGGAATCGATTGAAGTCACGGCAGCGTCGGGTTACCAGGCGGATTGATAAGGCCAACTGGAACGGTCAGTCTCCGATGCTCGTGACACCGGCGGCTCAGTATGAGCTGGCGGAGCGAATGCAGGCGATCTCGTCCGTGGGATCCCCGGGTACCGAGCTCG
>JGI24917J38488_100298_pt1 | contig 31378 bp, 25 predicted proteins | sample LinPfosmplate5_FD_38488 | JGI IMG/M metagenome (IMG submission 38488)
TGCAGGTCGACTCTAGAGGATCCCACAAATGCATTCGACAAGTTCATATATTAGATCCATGGTACAACATGAGTCGTATAGAGCAAACGATTGGGCGTGCAGTAAGAAACAAGAGTCACTGTGCGCTACCCTTAAAACAACGCAATGTAGAAATATATATGCACGGAACAATGCATGAAACCGATGTGGAAACTGCGGATATGTATATGTATCGTTTGGCGGAATATAAAGCAATACAAATAGGTCAAATTACTCGAATCATGAAGGAATGTGCAGTAGATTGTTTGTTGAATGAAAAACAGAATAATTTCACAGAAGAAAATATGAATGCAGAATTAGAAATCGAACTATCTAGTAATAATAAAAAAATAAAATACAATGTAGGTGATAAAGCATTTTCGAGTAAATGTGACTATATGGAGCAATGTGAGCTTACTTGCAAAGGTGTAAAGAAAGAAGGAGTTGAAAATACAACGTATAACATGTTTCATATAAGCCAAAATCACGAACGTATTGCAAAACGCGTACGGCAGTTATTCAAAGATCGTGCATTGTATAGTTTAAAAGATTTGATTACAGACATTCAAGCTACAAAAACATACCCACTCGAAGAAATATATTATTCCATCTCTCAGTTTTTGAAAAATAAGTTAGAATGGGTGGTTTACAAAGATAAAGTGGGACATCTAGTGTTGCACAACGATATGTATATGTTTCAACCAGATGATGTGAAAGACACCCATGCATCAATGTTTGAGAGAACCACTCCTTTATACAAAGTACCAAAAGATGTAATAGTGAATTTGAAAGAAGAACCAAAACCGAAAGAAGAGCCTCAGAAGAAAAAATCAATTGTATTAAGCCCCCCAAAGAAAAGTCTTTTAAATGCTCCTGAGCCTGTGCCAAGTGCATTAGGTAAAATGATTGATCCAAGTAAAAATAGAGGTGTCGCCAAAACATATGCGGTACTCATGAAAGAAATGCAAGAGTTGTTGATATTTTGGAAAAAAGACATTACTCAATACATTAAGGAGTTCGGAGGAAAAACGAAATCAAAAGAGATTACACATGTGGGTATTCGTGTATTGCATTTTTTGAAGCATATTCACAAAGTAAGCTTTGATGTTACCATGTTTCATTTGATCACGCACGTATTGGACACAACCGCATTTTTGAACAAAATGAGTTATGTATATGGCCTATTTACAAGTTCAACCGATTTTGAAAAAGAATTAACCACCACCTTTGATACAGTTGAAAATGTAATTTATTCTTATTTTCGTAAGCGTATGATGAAACCATCTAATAAAGATTATTATGTCTTGTACATCACAAATGGTAATGCAAATGAAATAATGGTTTTCAAAAACGATCAATGGAACCCAGGATTGCCAACAGAAAAAGAACATCCTGAAGTAGTCAAGTGGATAGAAACAATGTTTGAAAAGTCGGCCCAAATATTGAGCAAGGTGATTGCAGAAGGAGAAAAACTAGGAAATATTAAGGAGTCTATGATAGGTTTTATAGGATTGAATAAGTCTGGTGCAGAAAAAGATAGATATATTTTCAAACTGAAAAATATGTTGCAAGTTCGAAATGCATTAGGAGCAAGTTGTGAACAGGCGTCAAAGGAAATTACATTTCAAAGGTTTAACGAATTAAAAGATTTTTTAGACCGCAGTGAAGAAAATTATATGAATGATGTGAGTAGTGATAAAATGTATATCGAAATTGGAGAGGGTAAATTGGCTATTATTCGGCATCATATTTGCATGTTATATGAAATGTTTTTGCGCATGCTAGACAATAAAAATATTTGGTTTTTAGGACCAGAAGAAGCGATTTATTCGAAAGTAAGTTCTTTAACAATACAGTCTAGTAATATAGATGGTCAGCAAGTATTCGATATTTTGAAAAAATAGAAAAAGTGTAAACAATTAAATAAAAAATTGAATTATAATATAAACTAATTATATTATAAAACATATGACAGAAAGAAAGAAGCAAATGAAACAAACTAACTTTTCCAATGATATTTTGTATACAAACAATATGCTGGAAATGAAGGTGATCTTGATGCCTTCGCAAATTGGAAAAAACGCAACCAAAAATAACTTACGTGATACCATTATACATTTTATTAGTGGGAAATGTATCGAAGAAGGATATGTTCAGCCACAAACAATAGATATCGTTTCATATTCTAGTGGAATATTAAAAGGGGATAAAATCGAATTTCATGTGATATTTCAATGCAAAACGTACAATCCAGCAGAAGGTGCGTGGATTCACAATTGTAAAGTAAAAAGCGTAACAAAAGCAGGTATACATGCAGATGTGTATGATAATAAAAACAACATTCCAGCAACTGTGTTCGTAATTCGTGATCATTTTATGAGTAATTCATACTTTAATAGTATAAAAGAAGATGACGTAATTGATGTCAAAGTAATTGGTAGTCGTTTTGAATTAAATGATCCTCATGTAGAGATTTTAGGTAATTTAATGCCCAAACAAAAAGAATAAAGAATATAAAGGATATTTTCATTTTTTTATAAATGCTGGACGAATCTATTGTGAATGAAATTCATAACATGAGTGCAGATAAACATATTGTCATTGGTACTATATTACGAAAGTTTCCCAAGGTGAAATTAAACGAGAATAAAAATGGCATAATGATAAACGCATCTACATTAGAGCAAGACGCAATCGACGAAATTAAACAATATTTAGATTACCTTAAGAAACAAGAAAATATTTTGAATAAAATTGAAGAAGAGACGGATGTCGTAAAACAATACATTACGTCAGAACCTTAAATATATTTAAATAGAAATTGTTGTATAGTAATATGTATTGGACATCACATATTTGTAAAACAGTGCCATCATGGGATTTAGATTCATTGAAACCTTTTATGTATCAGGCTTCTTCTAGAGAAGATTTGACTTTGTATGTTGAGAAAGACAAACATGTTGAAGTACAAACAAGTACCGACTCACAATTATGTGTTGATCAAAAAGACAATGAAAATATAAACAGTCAAGAAGTATATGTGAAAAAAGAAGATAAAAGTAGAAAAAACGAAACTGAATTACTATTTGTAAAAAAATGCCAAGACCCATTATTTTGGTCATTATATCTTGCGCATTATGGATATAGAGAATACGAGCGCGTTGGAAAACACAATGGAAATGTTGAGATGGACGAAAAGAAAAAGATTGCAAACCATTTCTTCAGTGTAGGTTCTAAACAATTGTCTGAACTTACGCAAACGAAGATAACAAAAGCTGGTTGTGGTCGTACAGTGGAAGAAATAATAACGTTACCAAAAACATCATTGTCTTGTTTACCTGCATATTGTGTATACTATAAGTGCAATATATACTTGGTAGATTTGAAGAAACAAATATATTTGCAGTATTTGTGTAGCGATTCAGAGCAGACCTTTGTCCTTTACAAGAATGACACACAAAAATGGCCTCAGTATTATATAGATACAGAGCAAAAGAAGTACACTTTAGAATATTTGAGTTTACATTTTATATGCTTAATAAATCATGAAAAACCTTTGAAATCTGCGTCTTCGTATAAAATAATTGAATTAGAAGCTATGGCATCTGTATTGAATATAAATTGTGAAACAAAAATGAAAAAAGCGGAGTTGTACGAAAAAATACTATTACACTGTGTTCCTGAATTTTAAATTTATAGCCAATAAACTTTATATAGAATAAAATTGAAAGTATTTTTTATTCTCTATATATCATATATTTCGTCATGTCAGATACAAATTATAAGGAATTATCGAGCAAATTTGAACAGATTTTGAAACATTATTTAGTAAACTGTAACTCTGTTAAAAATGTTGCACATACACAAAATACCACCCCAGAATTAGAAATTCGATTTGGAACCAATCCAAAAGTGGCGAAACCAATATCAACAATAGATTATCGAAATGTAGCAGACGTTTTATTGTCAAATGGTTGGAAATCAGATACAACTCTCGAAGGCAATCAAATGCTGCGCATTATATCAGAGGTATCTGGTAAAGATGTACCTAAAAAATTATTAGACAAAAAAGATAATGCGGAAGAAGTAATTGAAAAAAAAGTTTCTGAAAACAAAGATCAAGCTGTTTCAGTAGAAAATAGCGAAAAAGATAACGCAGAAAATGAAGAAAGTGAAAAAAATGAAAAAAATGAAAATAATGAAAACAAATCTCTTCAAGAAGGAGGTGCAAAATGGAGGCCAGTTATGTCTAATATTCGTGCGGAAATTGAAGGTGCAAATAACATTCAAGAATACTGCCAATACAATGATTTGGAACGTTTTAAACGACCGTACACCCCAGTATATTTTACGAAGAAGAAACGTGTTATAAATCCAGAGACTGGCAAACCTTTTGAAATGGTGAATTTTGAAGATCATAATTTTCGTATTTCTTATATGGAAGAAGAAATGTATAAAATGACAAGTAATTACATGCCAGTTAAAAAGTTGATTTATGATTGGCCAACCACGAAAAAAACGTATCGTTGCATGAATCGCGTGCGTTTTAAACATGATTCTTATCCAGTTTTTGTGGACATGAGTATCGTAAAGACTAACAAAAAGAATATGAAACGTGACGGTAATCGCGGCTCTCCAATACCAACAAATACGATTCAGGAATCCGAAGTATTCAATATGGTTCCAATATACGAAGTGGAATTGGAAATCGATAACGAACGAGTTAAGGAATTAGACGAAAACAGCACTTCTGTTGATGAAATTATGGCTCAAATCAAAAAATGCATTCGCCTTGTTTTGTCTGGGTTGCAAGAAACACCATTTCCAATACCATATAGTGAGCAAGAAACGATTTTACATGCTTACATGTGTCGTATGTATGGGGATAAGTGGGAAGAACATAAAAATCCAAGACCTTTCTTTATGGGGCCACAATCCGTAGCATTGCAGCTAGAACAAATGGTACAGCACGATTCAGAAGTATCCAGCCATATTTCTATTTTGCGCAATTATACGGTTACTGAAAAGGCGGATGGTGTTCGCGCGTTAATGTATGTATCGAAAAAAGGAAAAGTCTATCTTATTTCAAGTAATTTGAAAGTAATGTTTACCGGTTCGGTTACAAAAGAGAAGAAATGTTTCGATAGTTTGTTAGACGGAGAATTTATTATGTATGGTAAACAACCACTAAAAAAACAATTGTTCTTGTACGCCGCTTTTGATATTTATTATTTCGGTGGTATGGAAAAAGACGCGCATGTACGGCCATTGCCATTTAGTAGTAATGACGAAGCGGCTCTTCAAGATAAGTATCGTTTGTCCTTGTTGCAAAAATTTCACGCGCTGTGTAAATTAGAATCCGTTGTTCCAAACCCTGTTTGTGAATTGCAATTCCGATGCAAACATTTTGAACAGTACAAAGAAGGAGAACAAACAATTACTGAAGCGTCTGATTTGATATTGTCAAAAACGTATGACTATGAAATCGATGGTTTGATTTTTACTCCTATGAATACAGGTGTCGGTGGAAGCAAACCTAACGAAGCGTACGAATTAAATGGTAAAAAGTTTACTTGGGGGGCGTCTTTTAAATGGAAACCACCTCATTATAATACAATTGATTTCTTAGTCCATATACAAAAAGACAAAGACGGTCAAGATTTGATCCGACATATTGCCCATGATGGAGACAATATGTTAAATAAAGTTGTCTCGTACAAAACATTGACATTACACGTCGGTTTTGATAAGAAAAGACATAAATATATGAACGCATTTCATGATGTTTTGTATGGAAATGATGAATACTTTGAAAAGATGTTTGGTTCTGAAAATGAAAGCAAATACGAAGCAATGCCCTTTGTTCCTACTGTGCCTTATGATCCAGAATCTTATTTGTGCAACATTGAACTCGAAAGCAGTATTTCTGAAAAATTACACATGAAAACGCTAGAAGGAGACATTTTTCATGAAGATATGATTGTTGAATTTCAATATTTAAAAGACGATCCTAAGAAAACTGGACCCTGGAGATGGGTTCCATTGCGCGTAAGGCAAGATAAAACACAAGCATTGCGTGAAGGTCAAAAAAGTATGAATAACTACACGACGGCCGACACAAATTGGCGTTCGATTCATTTTCCGGTTACAGAAAAGATGATTACCGGCAAAGAGTCCGTTCCAGCTGTCGAAGTAAATGATTCTATATACTACAATTTGACTGAAAAAATACAATCCACTACGGTTGCATTGCGTGATTTTCATAATATGTATGTAAAACGGAAGTTGATTAATGGTGTGTCTATGTATTTGCGAAATAAAATGCGTGTAGATGAGCCAATGTTAATTGATTATGCAGTTGGAAAAGCCGGTGATTTGGCGAAATGGTCGTATTCAAAGTTAAGATTTGTATTAGGAATAGATGTGCATGGAGATAATATTACCAACTCGGAAGACGGTGCGTGTGTAAGGTATTTACGTTGGCGTCAAAAAAACAAAAAACATCCTATGCGCGCATTGTTTTTAGAAGGAAATAGCTCAGCAAATATTCGTACAAAAGGAAGCGCATTTAAAAGTTCAATGGATAAAGAGATTGTACAGTCTGTCTTCGGTCATGGAAAAAATACAAATGCAAAGAAATATGTATTTCAACACGGAATTGCACAAGAAGGATTTCATATAAGTTCGTGTCAGTTTTCAATGCACTATTTCTTTGAAAACACAAAAACATTGCATAACTTTTTGCGAAATTTGGCCGAATGTACTCGTTTGCAGGGCTATTTTATAGGAACGTGTTTTGACGGCGAATCTATATTTAAGTTTTTATACAAACGCAAAGACGGTACTCTTATACGGAATGGTGAATCTGTTCGTATTGATAAAAACGGACGTAAAATGTTCGAAATCACTAAAAAATACGATACAATGGTGCAAGAGTTTTTACCGGATGAAACAAGTATTGGAATGGCAATAAAGGTATACCAAGAAAGTATTGATAAAGAATTTATAGAATATTTGGTAAATTTCGAGTATTTTGTGCGTTTGATGGAGAACTATGGTTTTGTATTGGTAGAAAAAGAAGAATTGCGATCTATGGGGATTTCAGAAGCGTCTGGTTTGTTTAATCGTATGTATGGTTCAATGAAGCGTGATATAGATAATGATCCGGAAGTTGAAAGAGAATACAGAGAAGCTCCAAACATGAGTTCATTTGAAAAGACAGTGTCGTTTTTAAATAGATATTTCATTTTTAAGAAAGTACGTGAATTGTCTCAGGCGTCCTTAAACCAAATGGTAATAAACCGAGACGACCAAAGTGCAGAAGACGCAATTGCGGACTTAGAAGCGGAAGATGCCGATGCAGCATCATCATTAGAAATCAACGCAGATCTAGACTCCGTTCCAAACGACGTCGACGCAATTGCGTCTGTGTCAAATAAAGAGCCCACTGTTTTGACTACAAAGAAATCACGAAAAAAAATTAAGTTGCCAAAGGTTTTATTAAACGAAGACAATTACAGTCCAATCGATGTATTGTTTGAAGATGATCCGAAACTACAAGCCTTTTATGAAACCATGAAAGACAAACAAAAAAAGATGATTTATGACTTGCCATTGCGTGATAGAAAAATGATTGTTCGTAAGTTAATGGAAAAGAAGCAACAAAAAGGTAAGTAAGACACAAAAAAATATATAAAACGATTTTTTTTTATATGTTTATGTATAAGAGTCAGCCATATTACGTAAAATCAAACAATGTTCATAACCAAAGGCGCGTATCCACAATGATTTATTACTTGTTTCCACGCGCATCATTGCAAATTAATGCGCATTGCAAACCACTCTTGGTTTCAGAACCCTCTGCTCATGGATATTCGCATTCATTGAAACATTATTTGTCTGGCCTAAAAAAAAATGTGCGGAAAGATCCAAGATGGGACGCAATATGCAAAAAATCACATTTATACAACGAACTACAGACGGTATCGAACTTAGACATGCCGTTTGTATGTTTTGAAATTATTGAACTGTATTTTTTGATGCATTTTTCTTGGGAAAATTTTACGAAAATAAATTCGATACACTTAGGAAATCCGTATACACTACGTGTATTGAAGTATTTACGTAAAAACAATCCATCTGATACGTTTCAAGTTTTTGACGATAACTATACATTAAATCGATTTATGACATTGGCACGCTCAAAAGTAGATATTGCTTTTTGTGACGCATCTCAAGGAAAAACGGAATATGAAAATGCAGTACACTTAATTTTACAACTGTCTATAGTTTTTTGCTCACAAAAGAAGAAAGGTATTTGTCTGGTGAAATATGAAGATTCTTTCAGTAAATTGTCATTAGATGTGTTTGCTTTGTTGTCACATTTTTATGAAAAAACGTATTTTGTAAAACCTAGTGTATGTTTGCCGACTAGTGGGGAAAAGTATTTGGTATGTAAAGGTTTTGTGTATGATAATATAGGTGAAAAAATGTATCAAACGCTTTTTCATTTATATAAGACAGTGTTGGAATGTCCATCGGATAAGCATATAGATCGTATTTTGCGATCAAACATACCTTTATTTTTATGGGGAAAATTAGAAGAAATCAATTCGATATTTGGACAACCCAGGTTAGAACAAATGCAGCAACTATTGGTCATGAGTGAAAATCCAGAATGGGAATATGAGTGTACAGATATGACAAAATGTCAAGAATGGTGTGTAAAACACAAGCTGGAAAATTATGTAATTTCTTGAAACCATAAATATTAAATTGTTTTAAAATATAGTATCATACGAACTTTGTGTGACATTGATTGGAGGTTCACGGTAGCCCATAATGGCGGTTTCCTTCGAAAAATAGTATGCTTTTGAACTGACCATAATTATATTATAAAGATAAATAATTATGAGTGAATGCTCTTCAAAGCCGCGTAATATGTCCTTAATCACTTTTACTTATACTCAAAAATACGCACCATACCAAAGTTTTGGTTAGTATACCCCCTTAATGTATAGTCGTAGTTTGGTGAGCTAACCGCCACCACTAGTCCATCAGAAGATAAACTTACGCTACTTCCACATAGTTCACCTACAACATTACCATTTATGCTATCTCCAGCTTGTACCCAGCTGGTTTGATTAAACTTGAATACACGAATATTACCAGTGCTTGTACCATTATTATCATTATAGGGCGCACCAACTGCCAATATGGTACCGTCAGATGATAAACTTAAACAATATCCAAAAAGGTCGCCAGTATTTTCTCCTACGATGTCATTTCCAAGTTGCGTCCAATCTGTATTATTATCATCCCAACTGTAGACACGTACTTTTCCTTGACTACTGTTATCGTACGCATCTGACACTGCAATTATGTTACCATCTGAAGAAGATGCAATATCTCTTGCGCTAGAGATTGCATTACCGCGTTGTGCCCAAGTGCTAGTTCCATCCCATTTATATACAAGAGCGGTTTTATTACCACCACAAATTGCGGCAACAACATTTCCATCAGATGATAAAGACAAAGTACTTCCCAGTTGATTCGTACCGTTTATAGTACTTCCTAGTTGGGTTAGGGTACTTCCATCAAAATTATACACGCGAATTCGACCATTACTATTGTTTTCCTTACTCGTAGATATTGCGACTATATCTCCATTGGCTGAAATACCAATGCCATCACCGAGTCTATCATAAGCAGTTGCTCCGTATAACGCCGTTTTTTGATTCCATGTGTTGTTAGTGTATGTCCATACTCTTGCGGAACCTTTTTGTTTGGCAAGATTATTACTGGGCCATGACACGCCACTCATCAATACTGTATTTCCATCATCAGATATTGCAACTTTATATGCATCGCGTGTATCACTTCTAAACATACTTCCTTTTAAACTCCAACTATTGTTACTATATTGAAATACTCGAGCACGACCTGCGTAATCACTTTTATAATACCTTTCCTCGCCAATCGCAATTGTGTTTCCATCAGAAGTTAAACTAATACTATTTCCAATATAATCGTTTTCATTTTCTCCATAAATATTTCCCCCTATTTGTCTCCATATTCTTTCTTTATTGCCCATGTCTGCATTACCAGTAGTTTCGTAATAATACAATGTGCTACTTGCCGAGACGTTTTGTACAATCATATAATTGGAAACATTCGTAATATTATTCGTATAAGCGGAACTATTCGCACCGTCATAATCAGTGGCCAGTCCAAACGTATAATTCTCACTATACGACAAATCAAACATATACGATTTCCCATTTTCTAATCCCAAATCTACATTTGAAGCCCCATCAATCAAAAATACGTTATTGCCAATGGTTACCACAAACGTCTGTGCAATCGATACATAATCAAATGTCTGTGTAGTGCCATTTGTTCCTCCAATCGTCATAACACCAGACGAAACATTGTTGGCTATTGTAACGTCTATAGACGACGTACCATACGAAAGGTCAGTCGCCGAAGGCGACGTCAGTATAACCGCCGCTCCATTTGAGTCTGTAATATTGAAAGACCCATCAGACAAACCGCTCGTAAAAGAAACAGTAAACGGAATGTCGCCATAGGCTTTACTGAATACACCAAAACTAATGTCATTAATTCTTACCATGGGAAATAAGTAATTCCGTAAATCCAAATAAATATTTGCACCTGAAGTTCCAGGCGCAGCTTCGCTGCGCGTTACGTAATCTGTAGGAATTTCAGAGCTATCGACACCAGTCCCAAATGTTAACGTAAGCCCATTCATAGAAGGGTCTGAAGTATCAAAGTAATACATAGACCCTTCATTCAGCGAAATGTCTTCTTGTGCGTAGAAATTTGTACCATCTGTTGACATAGTAAATACTGTATTGCCTACATCGTTTACGACTGTTTTCACGCTATAGGTCTGGTCAAATACCACGTTATCAAACATATTACCCATTCCTGAGATGTCTACATTGTAATAATACAAGGTTCCGTCGCCTTTATTGCGGTCTAGCAACGTATAAGAATTGCTGTAGCCAGGGTTTCCAATTGTTTCAACACCAGTCGTATAAACTGTAGCGGTTCCATCATCCGTAGAAGAAGTGGTAAACGCTAATGGTTTCCCTAAATTGCTAACGTGTGTTTGATCAAACATATATAACCCATTCTGACTATTGTATAATTTTGGCGATTCGTTTCCATTGATATAAAATTTATCACCAGAAACAGTAACTGTATAATTCTGATATGGTACAAATCTTCTAAAATAATTTTTTCCATTAAAATACAACTGTATTTTTCCGTATGCATTCAATGTTTTGGAAAACACTAGGGTACTTCCAGAAGTAACTGTTCCATTTGAAACGTCACTCAAATCGAAATATGATCCAGATATTTCATATACCAACGTATTGGAACTATTATTTGTTAAAACGAAGCTTAAGTCCGCTCCATAAGGCATAATCACACTGCTTATATCCGTTTCGATTGGATAACGGAGTGTATACTCGTCACCAGATACAGTCTGGTAATCATAGACTAAATCGCCTATATTTTCAGATGCATCATAATACAAATAAGAGTTAGGACGTCCAGGTTCGCCCATTAAGACTACACCATTTGTATAAGGGATTTCCGAGGCAGACCATCTAGTAAAACTAAAGAGTTTGTCTTTGTTAGAAGTGTCGGTTTGGCTAAATAAATGGATTTCATTGTTTGAGAAATCAATATTGAGGTCAGACGAATTATTCACTAAAACTAAATCGTTTGAAACGGTTACTGTATAGGATATGTCTACAACAGGCGGAGGCCTGTAGCCCATATTTTGTGTATTTTTCGAAAAATAGTATAGCTCCATATACAATTAAAACATATAATAAAGAAAATAAATTAAATAGTTTTTATTTCTGTATTCAATGGATAAAACTGTTTTTGCATTAGTTACAGATGAGCGATATTTGTACAAAACAAAAATGACAATTATTGATTTACGTTCGCGAGGTCAATGGCATGGTGATTTAGTTTTGGTGAATATTGATATCCCAAATATAAATAAAAACTTTCTAGATTTTTATAACATTACAGAAAAACAATTTTCACCAATATTAGAAAAAAACGATTTAATCAAATCATTACATTATAGCGGTTTTTTAGACACGATTGATGGACGTGAGATTAATAAATTAAATCAATGGGAAAAATTACATGTTATGGACGAATATTTCAAATCGTGGGACCGTGTTGTATTTTTAGATGCAGGCATGCGTGTTTTAGAAAATGTACATGAAACCGTCTTAAGATTAGATTATAAAGGAAAATTTTTAGCGCCGGACGATGGAGGGAATTATGTATTCTTGCCCAACCCAGATAAATTGTTTAAAACCCAAATTAGTCAAACATTTCCCAAAAAAATAATCGATATGGAAGCGGAATTTGGAAAGGGCATAATGGAGCAATCTTATTTTCTAAATTGTATGTGGGTGTATGATACAAAAATTTTGGATATAGTCAAAAAACAAGAGCTCATAGACGGTATATTAAAGTATCCAATATGCAAGACAAATGAGATGGCTTTAATGAATTTGTATATTCATTTTAAATATAAACTTTGGGAGAGGTTCCCAGTAAAAGCATCCAATATGAAAACACTATTTGAATGGTGTGAGTCTAATAACCCATTACCAAGTACATGGAGAAATTATTGTTTTATAAAGTATCCTTGTACAATTACGTTTGATGATACATAAAAGTATTCATATGATAATATAATATCATACGAATGAAAATTTGTGAACCATATGAAAAAGTAGAAGTAAAAACGGATGGATTTAATATGTCTTTTATATTTCATCCAACGAATCCATCATTATATTTAGCAACAATTCGCAAGACTTCACAGTTAAACGAAAATGAATATCCTACAATTCGAAATCATACATTTTTAATGACATTGAATGAAAATTTCGAAATCATAGATTCAAAAGAAATGGAAGAAAAAATAATGCGTGATATGTATGTATCTTTTACAACTGGACTAGAAGACTGTAGGTTAATAAATAAAGACTATATGATTGGTGTGTTGCTAGATTCAAACTCGGAATGGACACCAGATACGTGTTTATGTAAATATGATATGAAAACAGGGAATATTCTAAAAATGAAATATCTAGGGGATGGCTCAGTGGCGCAAAAAAACTGGTTAGTTTTGCAGGAAACTGTAAATAATTTTTATGTACTACATTCCTATAATCCTTTGAAAGTTGTATCTATCGATAAAGATTCTGGCTCTCAATATATGATGCATTTTCAAAAAGTATTTAATTTGGAAGATTGTGAAATGCATGGGGGCGGAAGTGTTTATTTAAAATATAGAAAACAATATTTAGTAAATGTACGTATTGTTCGAAATCATCATTACCAATATTCATTATGGTTACTGTTTAATGAAAAATACAAATTAGTTGGGACATCTGAACCTTTTCGTTTTTTCGAAACTCAGGTAGAGAGGCATTATGAAGTAGTAATGTCTTTGTTGGAGAAAAATGATACATTGCTAGTATCCGTATCATTAAACGATAAAAAAAATTATGTTTTTAAATATGATTTAAATAAAGTGTTAAATATGATAGAAATTAGAGATTTAATTCAATCGTGACATAATAATGTATTCATGTTATTTGCTTCTCGATTATGCTCCGGTGTCTGGAATAGCTTATGAATCATTGCGTCGTTTCTGAAACGAACGCTGTAGTCTTGTTGGGATGAGTTTCTGCCAATTCTACCCATTGATTGTAATATTTTCTGGGGAGTCATGTCTGGTAAGTCTTTTCCAATAAATCCATGGCAAAACTGGTAATTTGTTCCGTATATAAAGTCAGACGATGCCAAAATTAAATATAATTTTTGTTCTAGTGCAAGACGTTTGACAATTTCTTCGTACTTTTTGTTTTCTTGTTTGATGAGAACACCAATACCCATTAGAACTAATATCTTGTAATGTGTATGAATTTCCAGTTCCATTATTTCTTTTACAGTATTTTCATCGACATCTTGGCTAAACGAATTTGTTTTAGTTTTCTTTGCCCAGCGTAGTTGATGTTCTGAACGATTTGGAATATACTCTGGTTTTAAAGATAAATGACACAGCTGTTTTTTCATGTGTTCAATGTTGTCTTTTAGTACTTGAGTGTTTTCATCTGTACCTGCCTTTTCATTAGGTTGCTTTTTGGAAGGTTTTCTGTTATTTCCGGTTGCACTTGTCGCATTTGTATCTGTATTGTCTTTTACTTTTAGTTTTTGTTCCAGTTGTTCTTCTAGCGATTTAATTGCTTCTTGCAACTTGTCATTCATTTTGATCTGATCAATCAACTGACCCAGCAATCTTTCTGGGATTTCACTTTGTTTGATGTAGAATTTTGCCAAATTCAGTAAATTGTCTGCTAGATAAATGGTTGGACCATCTGTTAATGTATGTGCATCTTTTGTGGTTAATAAAACGCCAGCCAATGCTTTGTTGACGTTGTTTTGCAATTCTGAAACACGGCTTTCACTAGATGTTCTTGTTACATCATTTTGACTTGACGATGCAGTGGTTTCCAAATTCGGAAGACTCTGCATTCTTGTAAGCGTATTTTTATCGCTTGTTTCATTATCACATTGTGTGTATTTTTTGGAATTATTTTTTTTTGTAAAGGTATTGATTGTTTTCCATTTTTCTTCATCCAATTGAAATAGCAATTCTAGATAGTACAGTTTTACATTGTTCATTGTAATTTCTGAGATGTCAGCGAAATAATTATTCATATGGTAGTTATCGAAAGATTCTAATGAACTATTAAACATAAGAATGAATTCAACAGTCTTTTCTAGATCGAAATATCTCAACAATGTCTTATTTTCATTGCAAAATCTCGAATAATCTTGTAATTTTTGCAATGTATCGCAGTTAATATGGGGCATGAAACAGTATCCTTCTGTATTTATAATTGGAATTGACTTTTTACAATCATATGACGTAATCGTGTGAATTTCAGCTCCCATAAAATTTGCACGAAAATCATGTATACACTCTTGTATGTCTTGTTCGTTGGGTAGCGTTGCACAAGACAATACCACATTTGGTACAGTATTTTTGCTCCATAATTCATGGAGTGTTTCATGAATTGGATGAGATTCGTAGTCCAGTGTCATTGTTGGTTCGTCCCAATACATAAGAAGATTGTTATTGGAATTAAAGGATTGCATATAGTACATTGCAATTAAGTACGACTGTACATCACAAATCATAATTTCAACTGCATTGCCATTACTATTATCCACTTTTCCAATACCACCGCTTCGTTTGTTTCTTTGATAATCTACTGCTGAAAAGTAATGAAGACGAATATCACTTGCCGTTTCACATCCAAATGCGAATGCCACACGTTTTCCAACGCCAATTGCGCACTTTGCCAACGCGAGACCAATATGTCTGGCTACACATACAAATATAATTTTATAGCCTTGAGATAAACCGATTGGTGTCAACGTTTTTCCAGTACCTGTTGGCGCAGTATATAAGACAAGCTTGGGTTTGTTGTATTGAGTACGACAAAACGTAAAAATGTCTTTTTGATGCGGATGCAGTGCTAAGTCATCGCATTTATATAGGTCTGTATTTTTCTCAATTATGACCGGTGCGTTTTTTATAATTTGACTTATAGATAAAAACTCTTTTCCATTTGAAATAATCACATCAACGAATTTAATAACGTGAACATTGCTGTTTTGGATAGTTGCTTTTCTCCACTGAATCAGTGTGTATAGTTCTGAACTGCAGTCCGTTTTTTTATCTTTTTTCTTCAAGAATGACTTGCATAATTCCATACACATAAATTCGTAAATCTCATTTTTGTTATTTTGAATCGTTTGATCCATATTTTGAATTCGGATTGAATCCGCAGATTTTAGTTTTTTTATGCCTTTGGTTTCGATATCAAAGGAGATTTTGTACTTACCTTTCAAAGCATTCACTGTTTCTTGGAAATACTTTGTATAAATATAGTGATGCATTCCATCGTTGTATGGAAGCTTTGAAAACGAAATCATATTTTCCGTATAATTTGCAATGACCTTGGTATTTTCATACCCATCATTAATAAGATGCAAAATACGCTTTTCATTTTCAGGAGGAGGAACTTCAAGTGAGTCCCATTCTGACTTGGAGAGTTTGGTTTGCTTTAGAAAATCCATTTTAATTGTATGTGTGTTGTAGAATAAATATATATAACCTATAAGTTTATTCAAGAATTCAATTTTATAAATCATTTATAACAAAATGTTATCTTGGTTCACAAGCTCCAACCACAAAAAAGTAAACTATGAAATAGTCCAAGAAGCCCAGAAAAATTCCATTGATTATTATTTAATTAACACAATGCCCATAACTGATCAGGATTGTTTAATTTTGGGTACACTAGACGCAAGTAGAGAAGAATCCACCCTGAACGAAATGTTAAATAGTTTAAATATTCCTGATAAAAAGATAATCGTTTATGGGAGAAATGCCCATGATAAAACCATTTATAAGAAAGCGTCGCAACTAGAACAGTTCGGTTTAAAAGACGTGTACATTTATTTGGGCGGAATGTTTGAATGGTTATTATTGCAAGATATATATGGTGATATAGAGTTCTTAACAACGAAAAAGGTATTAGATATACTGCGATATAAACCTGTTAAAATTGCAAATGAATAAATATAAATATATCATGTTTATATTATTTAGGAGAACTAATGACCCTTGACAATAACACTGTTCCGTCTCAATTTTCATCTGATGAAGAAAAAACTTCAGACTTTGAAGTTTACAAAAACGAACCATTGCTGAATGAGAGTTCTGAAAGATATGTAATGTTTCCAATTCAGGACGATACAATCTGGAAGATGTATAAAAAACAAGTCGATTGTTTTTGGCGTGCAGAAGAAGTAGATTTATCAAAAGATTTGCAAGATTGGGAAAGTTTGACCCCAAATGAAAAGTATTTTATTTCAATGGTATTGGCGTTTTTTGCAGCAAGTGATGGTATTGTATTAGAGAATTTAGGTGTGCGGTTTATGTCAGATGTGCAGCTTAGCGAAGCACGTGCATTTTATGGGTTTCAAATTGCTATGGAAAATATTCATAGTGAAATGTATAGTATCTTAATTGATACATATATTCAAGACAACAAAGAAAGAAACAAACTCTTCCAAGCAATTGATAATTTTCCTTGTATAGCTAAAAAGGCAGATTGGGCCATTAAATGGATTGAAGACAAAGCAAGTAATTTTGCAACACGTCTTGTGGCCTTTGCGTGTGTCGAAGGCATATTTTTCAGTTCTTCATTTGCTTCTATATATTGGATTAAAAAGCGTGGTCTATTGCCAGGTTTGACATTTTCAAACGAATTAATTTCACGCGATGAAGCATTACACACGGAATTTGCCGTATTATTATATTCAAAATTAACGCAAAAATTAACACAAACACAGATTCATAATATTGTTGGTGAAGCCATTGAGATTGAAAAAGAATTTATCACTGTTGCATTACCATGTCGCCTTATTGGTATGAATGCGAAATTAATGAGTCAATATATAGAGTTTGTTGGAGATCGATTGTGTTTGCAATTAGGATACGATAAGATCTATGGTACAGCAAATCCGTTTGATTTTATGGAGCTGTTAAGCATCGATTCAAAAGTAAATTTCTTTGAACGAACAAACTCCGCTTATGCATTGGCAAATAAAGAAGTAGATGAAAATGTTTTTCAATTTGAAGCCGTATTTTAAACTATTAAAAAATAAAAATACACAACCCATACAAACAAATTTGTATAAATTAAGTAAATGATGTTTCTTATATTCACATTATTTACTCTTTCCAGTGCAATGCTGAATAAGAAACAATGGGTATTAATTGAAAAGTGTTTGCAACATCCTAACATTACACCTGTATTGCGAAATGAAATCGAAAAAATACTGTTCGTTAATTATTTGCCACTGGCATATAAAGAACATTCTAATTTTGTCAACTTTCATAAATACAAATCGAGAGTTGTAGTGAAAGACGATTTGAAACATTACAGTATAATTGGGTTGTATCACGCTACAAGAAAGTACAATGGTAGGTCCAACTTTCACAAATACGCACAGACGTATATTAAAGGATCATTATACAAAGGATTGACTAAGCATTACCCAATAAGCAAAGAAAAAGAGAAAGATCGACGTGTTAGAAGTAGAGCGATATACAATGGGTTTGACTCTATTGAATGGACCACGAATAAATATTTAGGAAAGAATAATTACCTTGAATCTGGATTGCGTCAAGATACGTTTGAAAGTCAACAGTATATGTGGGACAAAATAAACAATCAGACACCATTTATAAAAACAATAATGCACAAGAAGTTTGATTTTGACTTTAATGTTATAAAACCAAATATCGAGATTGGAAATGAAATGAACTATTCAGAAGAGTGGATTCGGCGCAATGTATATAAAACGGTAACAAATTTAACTGATTCTATTATATATGTCGCAAGACGATAAGAAATACGATATTTTGGAAGATGACCGATATTCAGAAGTATTTATAGATCTTGAAAATGGTGGTTCAGTTGAAAAAATAAAGTTGAAAGAAAAAAAACAAGAAGAAAATAAGTCAGATTCAAAAGAAAACACTTCTGTTTCTCTAGATGACTTGTACTCAAAAGAAAAACCCAACGATCATTTTATGAACAAGTTGGCAATGGAATTGGAACACATAAAAAACGAAAATGAGAAAAATAGACAATCTCTCAAAAGTAAAGAAAACGAGGACAAATATTTCAGCAATAGTCCATTGACGATGTCTCTTTGTTCTTCACATATGAATTCAGACTATGAAGATAGCATGGATGGAAGTGCAAATTCGAAACGGCAGCCTTTCAAAAAGCTAACTTATCAAGAAGTAGAAACTTCTTTGAATCGTCACTACACAAAAGAAGTTCAAATCTCTAGCGAAGTCGATATTTTGTTAACTTATCTGAAAGGTCAAAAACATATATTCAAACAAGCAACGCGTGTAACCGAACAGAAATTTAATTTTTTAATGATTCCAGCTATATTTATGACTGGCTCAATGACAGTAGTCGCCCCTTTTATGGATAGCGTAGGATGGAGTGGATATGTATTTTCTATTTTAAATGCGTTATTAACTGTCATGATAACCGTAAACAACTTTATGAAATTTCAAGCAATTGCGGCTATATATTTGACTATATCTAACCAATATGATAAATTAGGTATTTCTGTGGAGATGACACGTAATCAATATTTATTTGTAGATGATAATAATGAACGTAATAAACTAATTTTGGAAAAAATGAGAGACACCGAAAAGAGGATTATGGATATTCAAAATAATTATAACGATATTATTGTGCCGTATGAAGTTCAACTAATGAATCCAGTTATCTCTCACATCAACATTTTTTCCTTTATAAAAAAGATTGAACATCACAAGAAAGCACTGATTATGAAATACAAAGACGTCAAAAATGAAATTCGATATTTGATGTATAAATGGGATAAAGAACAAGAAGTAAATACCGCAGACAACATTATATTAAATGAAAAACGTACTGAAGAGATTGAAAAAATGCAAAAATTATTACAAAAGAAAGAAGACGTAAAAACACAATTAATTCAAAACAATAGTAATAATGTGTATTCGTATATTGATAATCTATTTGTACGTGAGATTCAACACTCGGAAATTTATTATACATATCATAGTGCAGGGATGTATATGATATTACGACCGAAACCTTTAGAAAGATTTACATACGGCAATGAAGTTGTAGATGACTATTTGAATTTTATTTTCAAAAAAACTTCTACTTAAAAAGTATATGTTGAGCATTTTGGAAAATCCTGAAGAAGAATACATTGTATTCAAAGAAGATCATTACCCAAAGAATCCACAAATGTTTATTGTTCCTCAAAATTATCCTGAAGATATTTATGTAAAAACGAAAAAAGAGTTACCTTTTATAGTGAAACTTTTTGCCGGTGGATTATCCATTGTTGGACTATATATGGTGTATCGTTTGATGGAAAAATCACGTAAGAAATAATATTTTTACGAGAATTCAAAATATTATTTTTTTTTGAAAGATTTACTTCATTGGGAATTTCTTGAAAACTTCCAACGCAACTAAACCTCCCAAGATTTGTGCAATAATGTATGGGATCAAATCCTTTGTACTGATTCGTCCCTTGGCAGCCATAACAACACTGACTGCTGGATTGATGTGTCCACCAGAGATAGATGCGCTCATAAACATTACTAGTGCTAGAGCGGCGGCAGAGGCCAATGGGTTACCTGTGGCTAAGATTACGTAAACAAAGAAAAGGGTTCCTAGAAATTCTGCTAAATATTTTTGCATTATAATATAGAGGTACATAATGAATTGTTGTGTTCACGAAAAAAATGCTAAAAAATGTTTTCGTAAATCTGATAAAAAACGTTTTGATTTGCCACGAAGGTTTACACGTAAACAGTGTTTAGGAAAAATAAAAGGCTTTAGTATGCGTAGCTCATGTGCACCGTACAAAGGATGTAAGCGTAATAGCAATGTGCGCAAAAGTGGTAAACGAAAAAAATAAATAAAGTTAAAACATATTAAATAATTTTTGTTTCTTCTTTATAAAATGGCCGAAGTAAATTACCCTGTTTTTGTTATGTTTTTGGATTCAGACGACCAAGACCTGAAAGCTTGGTATCAAGAGAGAATTGTAGAACACAATGAACATATTTTAACAGATCCATACCCAAACTCTGGATTTGATTTAGCTACCCCTGAAGATATTACAATATTACCAACCATTCAGACTACAAAGGTATCTACCAAAGTAAAAGGAATAATGACTCATTATGGTTCAAAGAAGTGTATGGGATACTACATGTATCCTCGTTCTTCTTTGGCAAAAACACCTCTCATTTTGTCTAATCACGTAGGCGTTATTGATTCTGGATACCGTGGACCACTAACAGGTGCGTTTCGTAACCTCGATACAAAAGAATTTGTATTAGAAAAAAAGTCAAGGCAGTTGCAAATATGCCATCCTAATTTGAGCCCATTTTTAGTAAAAATGGTAGCCACTGAACAAGAATTAGGAGAAACGTCTAGAGGCGAAGGTGGGTTTGGTTCTACTGGAAAGTAAAATTTCAAACTATATAACTTTTGTCTTCTTTATATCTTTCAAAGACCCATTTCGTTTGTAAAAATTACGAATTTCTTTTTCTGTCACGCCAGAATTACGTAATGTATTGTATTCAACTTCGCTAACGTTGTATTTTTTATAGTTTTCTTTCTTTACTTCGTCTGACTCTATGTCTGTATTGGAACAACATAACCAACACATTCTCAACTTGAAAAGAATATGCAATATGCAATATAATCACAAAAAGATAATCTTTGTTTTATTTCTTTTATATTTAATGAACGATTAATAGATATTTCACGTTTTTTGAAGAATCTCATCAAGGCTGATATACAATACATTTAGGAAAATGCGTTCAATTTAAAAAAAAATGCGTTCATACTTTTTGCTTTAAATGTAAAAAGTATGTATATGAAATTTGCAGACGATGATGACATTTATAGCCAGCCAGTTGTGATTGACAATGGTTCTGGTATGTGTAAGGGTGGTTTTGCAGGTGACGATGCCCCTCGGTCTGTATTTCCTTCAATTGTAGGACGTCCTAAAGTAGATGAAGTTATGGTCGGTGTCAATTTTGAAGACTCTTATATTGGAGACGAAGCACAAATACGTCGAGGTATTTTGACTTTGCGTTACCCAATTGAGCATGGAATTGTTACGAATTGGGACGATATGGAAAAAATATGGCATCATGCATTTTACAATGATCTTCGTGTTTCTCCAGAAGATCATCCGGTTATGCTCACTGAAGCACCTTTGAATCCAAAAGCAAATCGTGAGCGTATGATGCAAATCATGTTTGAAACATTTAATGTACCAGCTTCATATGTAAGTATTCAAGCCGTATTGGCACTTTATGCATCTGGTAGAACAACTGGGTGCATTTTAGATTCAGGGGATGGTGTCACTCATACTGTACCCATTTATGAAGGTTTTTGTATTCCTCATGCAATCAAACGATTAGATATAGCTGGACGTGATTTGACAAATTATTTGTCGAAAATTTTGACTGAACGAGGGCATAATTTCCAAAATACCGCAGAATTAGAAATTGTGAGAGATATCAAAGAGCAAATGACATATATTGCAAAAGATTTCGACGAAGAAATGATAAATGCATCTGAATCCGCTGCACTAGAAAAAACTTTTGAAATGCCAGATGGTCATGTCATTGTACTTGGCAATGAACGATTTAGATGTCCTGAAGTATTATTTCAGCCCAATTTTATTGGAAAAGAATCCTCAGGAATTCATCAACATGTTTTCGACACCATAATGTCTTGTGATATTGATTTACGAAAAGACTTATTTTCAAACATTGTCATGTCTGGTGGAACAACAATGTTTCCTGGTATTGCAGAGCGTGTAACAAATGAACTAAATAAAATTGTTCCCTCCTCTGTTAGCGTTCGAGTAGTTGCACCTCCAGAAAGAAAATATTCTGTCTGGATTGGGGGGTCTATTTTATGTTCTCTCAATACATTCCGAGAAAATTGGATTACAAAAGATGAATATGACGAGTGTGGACCATCCATTGTTCATAGAAAGTGCGCCTAATTATATTTTTCATTTCTATATTCCCATGTGTTAAAACGTACGTCAGTTGCGCTTTTTGCATGAGTATGTTTTCTATACGATTCTGGGTGCTCTCGACTGGTATGTTTCTGACGTTTATGGTCTGGATGATGTTGTATATTTGTCACCATTGTTCCAGAAAATGGTTCTAGCGTGGAATATATTATGGGAAGTATAAAAATTACCATTAAAATAAATAGGTTTTGAACGTTCTTCATATATTATACCCAATTATAATATATAAAAGTCTAATAAACGTATAATTATTTTACTCTATATCATGCCTATGAAAAAAAGCCTCTATAAGAAAAAACAAGATACTGGTCTCGTGAATACATTAAACACTCCATTTTTGATTATTGTAGAGTCTCCATCGAAATGTCCGAAAATAGAAAAGTTTTTAGGGTTTCAATACAAATGTATTGCGTCTAAAGGCCATTTGAGAGAACTCAAAAAAGTGAGTTCTGCCAAGAATGGATATCTACCAGAATACAGTATAATTGAAGAAAAATCGGCGCATGCTTCGTGGATGAAGTCTATCGTTTCTCAATTTGAAATGAAAAACATTTTTCTTGGTATGGACGATGATCGTGAAGGCGAAGGCATTGCATGGCATATTTGTATGATCTGCAATCTAGACGTTCAAACTACAAAACGAATTTTATTTCATGAAGTTACTGCAGTGGCATTGAAACGCGCAGTTGCATCACCTACGACATTGCGAATGAATATTGTAAAAGCACAACAAGCACGCCAAATATTAGACAGAATGATCGGATTTCAAATCAGTCCAGTTTTATCTCGATTACTAGTGCATGATAATTCCAAATTTTTATCTGCTGGAAGATGTCAAACTCCCACATTGCGATTAGTTTACGATCGCCATAAAGAAGGGGCTTCTAAAAAAGAGAGTGTACAATATCGTATTCAAGGAACATTTTTATCGCACCCATCTACGTTGGTTGCTCAGTTAGATGCCTATTTGTCATCTGAAAAAGACGTGTGTGACTTTATAGAGAAAAGCAAATTACATTCTCATATATTGGATGTCTTGGAAAAAAAAATAAAAACAAAACAACCGCCAAGACCATTCAGTACATCGCATTTATTACAAGCGGCCAGTACACAATTACATATGTCTCCCAAATATGTAATGGATGGATGTCAAAAATTGTATCAAGATGGTAAAATTACTTATATGCGTACAGAAAGTACCAAGTATGCAAAGGGTTACTTAGATCAATGCTCTTCATACATTCAAACACAATATGGAGATGAAATAGGAGATTTACAAAAAATTACGAATGAAGACAGCAATAATCCACATGAAGCAATTCGTGTCACTCAACTAGATATTAAATACGTTCAATACGAAGATAAAAAAATCAATGATTTGTATCAACTTATATGGAGACGAAGTGTGGAATCGTGTATGAAACCGTATCAATATGAAGATCATAACATACACGTTAGTGCACCTATACATAAGTACACTTCCTCTCTCGAAATCCCTTTGGTATTGGGATGGAAATACGTAACGATGACATTAAATGAAATGAAATTGCAGCAAGAAAAGCTCGCAATGACCCTTCAATATTACAAAACATACAAATCAAAACGCGTTACATATCAAAAAATAGATTGTTCGCTTTTTATGAGAGATGTGGAAACGTATTACCAAGAAGCAGGACTTATACAAAAGTTGGAAGCACTGGGTATTGGAAGACCCTCTACGTTCTCTATGTTGGTGGATACGATTCAAGAAAGAAAATATGTTTTGAAGCAGGATATTGAAGGAGAAGTTTTTCATGGAAAAGAATTTACTCTAGAACAAAATATTGTAAATGTGAGAGAAGTAGAAAAGGTATTTGGTGCGTCTAAAAATAAATTGCGAATCCAGCCTTTGGGATTACAAGCGATCGAATGGTTAGTGCAGCATTGTGGTTCTTTATTTGACTATGAATATACCAGTAAAATGGAATTGGAGTTAGACGAATTTATTGCAAACCCTGAAAAGAATTGGCAAGATATGTGTGGGCAATGTGAAACACTTATCCAAGAGTGTTTGAAACCGTTAAAAGACAAAATGAAAAAGTCGTATTACATTGATGACCACCATGAATTAATTTTTGGTAAATCTGGTATGATGATAAAATATCAAAATGGCGACGAAAAGAGCTACAAATCGTTAAAAGCCAATTTAGAATTGGATTTCGCAAAAATGGAAAATGGAGAATACATATTGGAGGAACTATTAGAATTGCCGAATAATTGTTTAGGAAAATACCAAGGTGAAGACGTTGTATTGAAAAATGGACCGTATGGTGCGTATGTGGTATGGGGAACAAACAAGCAATCCATTTCTACTTTGACAAAAAAAACGTCTTTAGATAAAATTGTTTTAAACGATGTGATAAATATTATTGAAAAATCTAAAGAAGAAAAAACTACAATTTTGAGAGAAATAGACGAAAATACTAGCGTACGAACAGGGAAATTCGGACATTATATATTTTATAAAACATCGGAAATGAAGAAACCAAAATTTATAAACTTGAAAAAATGCCCTTATAATGTTTTGAAGGATGATGTGAATCTTGTAATCAAATGGTTACAAGAAACTCTCAAGAAATAATATAATGGAACAAGTAAGTTGGAGCAATACTTTACTCGATTCAAATATATTGACACATGTTTTAGACGAAAAACACGTAAAAAAAGTAATTTTGTATTTTGTCTCTATTATCATGTACATTGTCAGTTTTGTATATTTGTTTAAGCATAAAACAACAGAATACGTCGGCTATGTGTTTGTGTTTATAATAAATGCACTATTTCCGTTTACATGGATAGAAGATTTTTACAATTTTGTCAAATATAATTTTGGAACAATAGGAGATGTCAGTAGTTTATCGTCTGCAAAGACGTTAATGCAATATCGATCTTTAGGAATTTATCTTGCATCTACTTTACAGTTTCTGGCACTGTTTTTAGTGTTATTAAACAATGAAAATGTTCGGAAAATGAAAAAAGCTACTGAAGACGACGAATCAAAACGCCCTAAGAAAAATGGATTAGATACAGGAAACAAGAAAACAGAACACAATGACAAAGTAATTACTATATTATTTGTTACTATAACTACTATTATCTGGTCCTTAATTGGATATACGTTTTCAGACAATAAAATGTTTCCTGCGAAAAGCACATATACTTCCCCATTGATCAAAACTATACGATGGCTGCTAAATCAGCCGTTTCAATTTGTAAATAATTTTGATACAATTTGGCATTATTACATGAATAAAATAAATACGACTCCGCTAATTAAAGCGTTTGGAATGTATTGTGTTGTATTTATAGTTGTTTTCTTTGGTGCATTTGTCCGCATTCCGGTTATGAAAGATCCAAGAAAACATCATCCAATGGATAGATTTCAAATCATTAATATGGAAAGTGCTTTTCCCCAAGTATTTGAGAGAAACATAGAAGATTACAGAAGTCTAGCATTATTTTTCTTTTGCTCTATTTTGTCAATATGTCTCGGTATTTTTATGTACCTCATTACAAAGGGATTTAAACTTCTTGCAGACATAAACGTACCGAGTATCGTTTCTAAGGTGGTTCTTACGATTGGAACAATAATGTTCTTCTCAATATTTTTTGCACAGCGTCATAACATATTGCCAGACTCGTTTTCTGTCAAAAAATTAATTTTCTTTTTATTATGTGTCGTGTTTTCATTGTTGGGAACACCAGTGGTACTGGCAATCTTGCAACTGTTTACAGAAATGGGACTATTTTCTTTCGTGCAGAAGATATACATGTTCTTTGCCTGCATGGGTAAAACCGAATGTACTTACAGTAGTATACGCACACTCAATACAGATAGTATACTTTCTGTAGTAGCATCTATTGTTGGATTTATTCTTTTGTTTACAATGTATGGCCTGGGTGTTGATAAAAATTGGATAAGCAATGCCTCTGGGAAATCGTTCTTAATGTTTAACGTGGTGTTAGTTACAATGGCGATCTCATTGTTTATGGCATTGTCTACGCAGTATAAATTAGGAACCGCGTTATATAGCTTTATTCGAACAATAATAGAATACGTTCTTGCATATGTTGCACCATTGGGAATTGTGATTTTTTCTGTTGTTCAAATGTTATTTGCTTTTGAAAATTATAAAAAATACCGAAGATTTGAGAAAATGAAAAGATAATTCGTACAAAATACATAAATATTTTATTTTCTATTATAAAATGAAATATTACGAAACAGGATTTGATGAATATGTACAAGCAGTACAAACATGTAATTTACACCCAGAGTTGAAACCCCAAATTAATGAGTTGCCCAATGAATTGTCGAAAATTCCAAATATGATATTATATGGTCCCCCTGGTTCTGGAAAATATAGTCAAGCGCTTTCTATTATTCATCAATATAGTCCTAGTTCTCTCAAATATGATAAAAAAATTGCCATTATAAATGAAAAATCAGAAAAAAAAACGAGAGAACCCAAAATAGATAAAAAGAAAAATAGTAGTTCTGTGTCAAAACGCAACGACTTTGTGTATCGAATCAGTGATGTACATTATGAAGTAGATATGTCTCTGCTTGGATGTAATTCAAAAACGCTTTGGCATGAGATATTTTTCCAAATTGTCGATATTGTATCTGTAAAACCAGAAAAACACGGTATTATATTGTGTAAAAATATGCACTCTATTTACAATGAATTATTAGACGTGTTTTATAGTTATATTAATCATCCATTGTATCACTACAATATTCAATTACGTTTTATTTTACTTACCGAAAGTATGAGTTTCTTACCTCAAAGTATAACTAATTCATTCAATATAATGTATGTAAAATTACCAGATAAGGATCTGTATTTGCAATATATGAAAAAACAAAACTGCAATATTTTTGGTACAAAAATGTCGTCCATTATAACCAACAAAGAAATAGATTGTATACAATCTAATTTGGACCACTTTGGAAACGAATCGTTGTACAATTTAAAAGAGGTTCACATATTAAAACGTAGTACGAATGATCATGAAATACCAAAAGACGTATTCAATATTATAGTAGATGATATTATTTTCAAAATGTTACAAGTCGATAGATTAAAATTTCAAGAATTTCGAAACAATTTGTATGATATGCTCATTTATAACTTAGATGTATCTCAGTGTATTTGTCACATTATTTTTTACATGATTGAATACAATTTTTTGAAAGAAGAAGATATGACGGACATTTTGTCAGAAACATATACCTTTTTCAAATATTACAATAATAATTACCGTCCAATTTATCATTTAGAAAACATTTTATTTTTTATAATTAATAAAATTCATTTCAAAAAGGAATAAAAGGAGTATTTATTTAGTATTATGAATGTACGGAAAGCATGTGAAATACTAGAAATAAATATGGTAGAACCAGATTGGGAAGAAAAAATAAAGAAAAAGTATTACGAAAAGGCGTTGCAATACCATCCAGACAAAAACAAAGATCCAGACGCAGAAGAAGTATTTAAAGAAGTCAATGAAGCCTATGAATATTTGCTGAAAAACGATAAAAACTATGAAAAAGATGTTGCACCGTCTTTCGAAATTTTAGTACAACTTTTTACGAATTCGCTAGATGAACACTCTAGAAATATGTTATTGCATCAGTGGCTAGATAAAATATTACATGTATGTGAATATCAAGCCAAGCAAATCATAGATAATTTAGACTATTATAAATTCACCAAATTATATAACATTCTTATTAAATATAGAAGTATTTTTCATTTATCTGACGATTTTTACGATTTTATGGAAAAGAAAAATGTATTTTGGTTCTCTCAAGGCCAGCTTAAAAAGAGGCAAATGAAAGATATCAACTATAAAGATTATATTTATGATGAAGACGCACTAGAATCTTGGAAAACGTACGAAAAAATGGAAGATGGAGAATGGGAACTACAATATTATGTAGAAATAGAAAAGAAAAAAGATTTGTCTAGCAATGAAACAACTATGATTATTAGACCTACTTTAGACGATGTGTATATTGATAATGTTTACAAATGTCAACATGATAATCGCGACTATTTGATTCCATTATGGCACCACGAACTGGTTTATGATTGCAATACGTATGATTTTATTGTAAAAGTTCTTCCCAAAATGCCGTCTCCAAATTACTGGATCGATGATGAAAATAATTTACACCAAGAGGTAGAATATACATTGTATGAATTATGGGATTACGTCACAGAAGAAAAGTGCATGGAGATCTTTTTTGGGAAAAAACGATTTGTATTTTACCCCTATAAATTAAATTTACTCCCAGAACAAACATGGGTTTGGGAAAATGAAGGTATTTCAAAAATTAATAACAATAATGTGTATGATGTCTCAAAACGAGCGAAAGTGATTTTACATATAAAAATATCTGGTGTTATGTAAAGGGGTGTCATGTTTTTAAAACAATTTCAGAGTTTAGTAAATGACGAAAAAGATGTTTATACAATTAAAGAATTATTAGATCTCTTTGCATCTAGTAGCATTGCTGTGTTTCTAGTCTTGATTACATTTATTACAAGTATACCGTTGCCTCCTTGGGGAGGAGGTTTTGAAACAATCCCAGGTGGTATTTTATGTATTTTTTTAGCAATACAAGGGTTGATTGGACTTGAGACCGTTTACATTCCGTCTTTTTTACACAATATAGAAATAAATGTTGGATTTGTGAAAGAATCTGAATATATTCGCAAAGCGTTTGATTGGATCGATGAAAATATTCAAGAAGACAGATATAAATGGGCATTGAATACCTTTACTGAAAAGTTGATGTATTTTCTTGTTATCCCAAATGCACTGTTAATGATGGTACCCATCGTTTTTACAAACGGTCCTCCATCCCAGTGTATTACACTAATGGCTCTAGCGTGGCTGTTATACGATGGTTATTACTTTATGATTATGTTAGGCGTTTCAGCATGCATTTTCATTACATACATAATACTTTTTATAGTGTTTGCAAAACTATTGTATCGTACTAGACGCACATGGACATTTGGATTATGGAAATAAAATTGAATTGATTTAAGCATTATATGTCTTGTATATAGTAATGACTACATACAAGTGTAAAGTGGAATATAGAGATTATCAAGATTGGGCGTATGTGCCTGAAAATAAAGATTTAGAAAGTCCTAACACGTACAAACTTTTTCATGATGATGAGTTTGAATACAATAATAAAGAATTAAAAATAACTCACTCGCCAACTCGAAAAAATTTGAATATTCCTGGAATTTTAATACTAGAAAACAATCGTACTTATGGGCGTACATTAAATCGGAAACGTTTGTATTACAAATGCCGTCCACATGATACGAAATTACCACATTTCTTGGTACCTTTTGATATGCCAATGGGGTTCAATAAAAATTTCAAAAACAAATACGTTACCTTTTTCTTCGATAAATGGAATGATAAACACCCTTGTGGAACATTGTCTCAAAACTTAGGAGACGTTTACCATTTTCCTTCTTATTGTGAATACATTTTGTATTGCAAGCAATTGCATGAATCTATTACCGCTTCTATTGCACAAACAAAGGCGTTCTTGCGCGAAACTTCCACCCAAGAATATCAACTGAAAATTTTAAACAATCCAAAGTTGTATGGCGTTTTTGAAAATAGAGAACAAGATTACATTTTTAGTATTGATCCTGAAGGTTGTGTGGATCGTGACGATGCATTATCCATTGTATCCACGCCGTACGACACCTATAATATTCATAAAATAAGTGTGTATATTGCCAATGTGTGGGTATGGTTAGATGTTCTCGATTTATGGCATTTGGTTGGGTCTCGTGTATCTACTGTGTATTTTCCTATTATGAAAAGACCGATGCTGCCTACCTCGGTGGGAGAGCAATTGTGTAGTTTAGACCAAGCCCATCGCCGTTTCGGTTTTGTAATGGATTTCATAATAAAAGAGAACGACAAAAAAGAGCTTTCTATTATAGAAACACCTACACTGAAACAGTGCGTGCTTAAAGTTTCTCAAAATTACGATTACGAAGAGTCTAACCTTCTTCAAGACGAAAAGTACATTGTATTGCAATGGCTTACTAAACAATTCGATCACACTGTAAATGATTCACACGATGTAGTTGCATACTGGATGATGCAAATGAATAATTGCGCTGCAAAATTAATGAAATCACAAGAAATAGGAATATTTCGAACCGTTCGCAGCAAATGCCCAGATGCACAAGTACCCAGTAACGCGCCCACCTTTTTGAAAATACTTGAACAACAATTAAGTGGTTCTTATCAGGTGTATTGTAAAGACGACAATCTGTCTCATGAAGTATTAGGATTTTCAGAATATATTCATTTTACCAGTCCTATACGACGAATGGTAGATTTATTAAACCAAATACGTTGGGTTGAAATTTGTGTAAAACCTGTAAATCTAAACGAAAAAGTCTCTACGTTTTATACAAATCAAGTAAGTGGGATCCCCGGGTACCGAGCTCGA
>JGI24917J38488_100506_pt1 | contig 31322 bp, 27 predicted proteins | sample LinPfosmplate5_FD_38488 | JGI IMG/M metagenome (IMG submission 38488)
AGTGTGGGGTTTCCCCATGTGAGAGTAGGTCATCGCCAGGCTTCTAAACAACGAAAAAACCACCCTTCTGGGTGGTTTTTTTTTGCCTGTGATTTGAAGAGTGTCTTCTTCCCCCTGCGAGGGAGCGAAGCGGAGCATTTACACCAGACCGCGGTCGCTACAGCGCCTAGGTAACGATCGCTTTATCCGCATCGAGCGCGGGGAGGGCTATGTCAGGTGGATACACTCTCGGTCCCATGGACTATCATTGAAACATGGCCCCTATCGATACTATTAAGCATTACCACCCGTTGTTTATTGAGGGTATGGGTGCCTATGACACTCGTGACCCTGCGCGCATTGCCGATGTTGTTGTGGCGTCGATAAGAGCGCACTGGGAGCAATACCCACCAAGAAAACCGCCGCTGCTAATCATTCAAGGCGACCCTCTAGAGCCGAGAGGTATCTCAGCCATCACGCCTCGCGTTGCCAAAATCTTAGGGTTAGCTCGAGGGCTGATCGTACTTGATGAGGGTATTGCAGATTACCACGCTCCAAATGCTGATCGCGACAACGTGACCTTCGAGGCTCGGTATTCAGAGGCTCTTGCGCAGTTAGAACGTCACCGACCGGGCTCGGTGGCTGAGATTGAAAGCGCTGTGGATGCACGTCTTATCGAAAAAAATAAGATGCGCGCATTACTCGGCAAGCCACCACTGGACCTTTACTACCGGATTTTTGCTCTGTTGCAGGAGATCTCGAAGGCAGCCTTTGGTGTGCTCTGTGGCGAGATCACTCTTGTCCACACGAGCGAAGAGATAGGCGAGTTTTCAGTCACTGGTTTCTATACGGTGGGCGTCGATCTGGGGCTTGTGAGTCCCGTGTGTATTGCACCATTTTTGGGTCAACTAACCACGAAATATGGCGAATAGTCGTTAAGCGACGGGTGTCTTTGTATGGCGTGTCTCCTAAAGGCAACTGTTACACGCCGGTACAGCGGCTGCGCGCCTCGCTGGGGTTGCTATTGCGCTGGGTGAAAGTACTTAGCGTGCCGACGAAGACAGTTCGACGTCCGGCCAGGCTGGTACTCAGCGATACCGAACCCCGCCCTTAATCACGGCCGCAGGCTCCTCGAGTAACTCGATATTCTGAAGAGGGTTACCTTTGAAGGCTACGAAGTCCGCCGCGTACCCGGCTTTAATCTTGCCCACGTCATATTCAAGTCCCAACACCTCGGCGGCGGTAATCGTAGCCGACTGAATGGCTTGCAGTGGCGTCATACCGAAGCGGGTCATGCGGGAGAACTGCTTTGCGTTTTGCCCGTGAGGGTAAACCCCAGCGTCTGAGCCGAAGACTAAAGTCGCCCCCGCGTTGACGGCCTTGGTGAAGTTGGACCGCTGAGTCGCCCCTGTCCTGCGCTCTTTTTCCAGCGACTCTTCTAAAATACCTGCACTGGCGCCCTCACCAAGAATGTACTCGGTTACGTAAATATCCATGGAGAGCGCCGCGCCACGCTCGATCGACAAGGCAATGCCTTCGTCGTCAATAAAACTCGCATGCTCAATGGTGTCGGCGCCGGCGATCAGTGCGTTGATGATGCCTTCAGCCCCATGGGCATGCGACGCCACTTTGAGACCTCTGCTGTGTGCCTCGTCCACCAGCGCCGTTAGTTCCTCGACCGTGTACTGTGGCGCGCCGACTTTAGTGCCCTTAGACATGACGCCGCCAGTAGAGCAGGTCTTAATAAGATCGGCGCCATACTTAATGTTCGTCCGTACGGCAGTGCGCGCCGCCCAGGGACCGTCTGCAACGCCTTCTCCCGTAATGCCGTATTCGGGGGGTAACAAATTATTGTCCGAGCAGTGCCCACCAGTAATGCCAATGGGCGGACCTGAAACCAACATACGGGGTCCAGGAATATCGCCCTCATTAATGGCGTCGCGCAGGGCGACATCGCCAAATGATCCAGCGCCAACGTTACGCACCGTGGTAAAGCCTGCGAGCAAGGTTGTCTCTGCGTGGACCACCCCTAAAATGGCTCGCCGCTCGTCGGTTAACTTTAGACTTTCATAGCCGTGATAGCCGCCGCCGGAGGTGAGGTGCACGTGCATGTCAATGAGGCCGGGCAAGACGGTGTGACCCTGGAGATCCACCACCTCAATACCTTTAGGTAGATCGGTCGATCGTGCCGCATCGACGCGTTCTATACGGCCGTCTTTTACGACAATAAGGTGATCCTCGATGAGATCGCCGGTCACCACGTCTAAAATACTTGCGCCCTTAATCACCAAGGACTGAGCGGGAGCGTCAATCGACAACACACAGGTGAGTGCCGCGACGGCTGCGAGGTGAATGTGGCGTTTCATAAGGTCGCTCCTTGCGTTGTTGGTCTTGAGTATTAACGTTGTTAGTTTCGAGTATTAGCCGCTGCGTTTTGGAAACCAAGGCATAAACCCTGATACCTGCTGCATGTGTGTGGCGTATTCAGGCCGACGCGCGAGACTGCGCTTGTCGATCATGGGAATGCTCGCCAGTAAGAACATGACGAGCATGGCAATGGCCCCCGGCAAGACCCACCACCACGCGCTTGGCACAGCCGCTAAACCGAATAAGGCGAGTCCCGCCCAGAACAGCCACTCGCCAAAGTAGTTCGGATGCCGTGAGAGTGCCCATAAGCCGGTTTTCATAATCTCGCCTGGCTTGCGATGCGTTAAGAATCGGTGGAGCTGAATATCAGAGACCAGCTCAATGAATATGGCGAGCAGGGTGGCCGTGGCAGCCAAGTAGTCGAGCCAGTTGAGCGGGTGCGCGTCCATAGCGACCGCCGCGTAAATTGGTATGCAAGCCGCAAAGACGATAACAGTCGGGAAAAGGTGTATGGCTGAAAAGTCGGCGAGTGCATTCCACTTGCCGGCATTCGTTTTAATCGGCTCGTAGCGCCAGTCCTCGTGCTCCAGACCGGGCCAAAACGTGGCCCAGTTGGCGGTCAGACGAATACCCCACAGCCAGACCAGAATGACGACCAGCCAGGCGCGGGTCATATCAATGCCTTGTGCTGTTGCGGTCATGGCCCAATACAGTGCAATGAGCGGCGGTATCACACTCCAATAGGCGTCATAAAAGCTTGAGTTTTTGTACAGCCTACTGAAAACAAAGATCGCAACAGTTGCTGCTATGTCCGCCCAAAACATATTCCACAGGGGACTTTGATCCAGTACCTCGAGCGCACCCCAGGCAATGCTCAGGGTAACGATGTAGGCAAATGTAATGTGCAGTAAGCCGGTTAATTTCATGTCCGATCTCTCTTACCTTATATTTCAAACGGTTTTGTAATACCCCATCAAGACGTTTGGCGCGTCAACGTGCTCGCGTGTTTACCCTACCATGTCTTCGTTTTATACGAGGCCCCGTTCAGACGATATTGCTCAAGCCAAGCGCCTGACGTGGCCAGTGGCCGTAAGGATCAAGCGCGGACCTCGATCGGACCTTGCGAAGCCGTTCAGAGCGAGTAAGCTTTACCATCGAACAATAATTACACACCGAGGTGAGTCGAGTGACGGCACATCAACCTCCAAAGACCGCTAGAGCGCCACTGACCGACTTCCCGGTTAGCGACAAGTGTCTTGGCAAGACCCCGACGTTTGACGACGCCCCCGCGTGGATCTACAACCACGACAATCCTTACTTGCACGGTGTGTACGCGCCCACCACACGAGAGTTAGATCAAGACAGACTCGACATTGTAGGAGAGCTCCCAAGCGACCTTCGAGGCACCTACTACCGCAACGGGGCTAACCCCGTTTTTGAGCCCAAGAATCGGTACCACCCTTTTGACGGTGATGGCATGATGCACGCTCTGCACGTGACCGATGGCGGAGCACGCTACCTGAACCGTTGGATCGAGACCTCGGCCTTTGAGGGCGAGGCCATTACCGGTGAGTCTGAGTCGCCCGGGGTCATGGGGCCCTTTGACTACAGCATCTCACCATTTGGTATTAAAGACACATCGAACACAGACGTCTTTACCTTAAACGGTGACCTCGTCAGCTTGTGGTACAACGCAGGTAACCCCGTTGCGCTCGACCCACTGACGCTTCAGACGCGCAAGGCGTTCCGTCTCGATGGGCGCCAGCAACCCAAGATGTCCGCACACTCCAAAGTCGATTGGCAGACCGGTGAGTTGTTGTACTTTGATTACAACGATGCACCCCCTTACATGACCTATGGTGTGGCCAATGCGAAGGGCGAGGTGATCCACGAAGTGCCGATTGACCTTCCGGGCGCTCGACTGCCTCACGATATTGGATTTACTCAACAGTACACCGTGCTCCACGACTTGCCGTTTTTTCATGATCTGGACGTCCTTGAGAATCACAAATTACGGGTGCTGACGTTCCATCGCGACATACCCACGCGCTTTGGCTTGATCCCTCGATTTGGTGCGAGCGAGACCATTCGCTGGTTTAATTGCGAGCCCTGCTACGTCCTCCACGTGTCGAACTGCTGGGAGGAGGGCGACTGGGTCGTTATGGACGGCTGCCGGTCCGTAAATCCAATGCCCAAGGCTTATGGTGACGAGGGCGAACTCTCACACATGCTGGCTTACATGCGTCTTGAGGCCAACAACTATCGCTGGCGTTTTAACCTGGTGACGGGCGAGGTTCGTGAAGGCGATATTGACGACCTTAATACTGAATTCAACAAGATCAACCCGCTCTACGGTGGTCAGAAGAGTCGTTACGCCTATCACCAGTACATTCCGACCCGCGAGGAGGACGGTTACACCTTGCGCTTTACGGGTCTAGTGAAGTACGACAACGAGACGGGGAAGCATTGGCGTTATGACTACGGGCCAGGCGTCTTTGGGAGTGAGGCGGTCTATGCACCCAAAGTAGGTGCAACGCGACACGCTGAAGAAGACGACGGCTATGTGGTTAATTTCGTCCATGACACCACTGACTGGACATCGTGGTTTTGTGTCTTTGACGCTCAGGACATTGAACAAGGGCCAGTAGCTAAAGTCAGGTTGCCCGGTCGTGTGCCGGCTGGGTTTCATGCCACTTGGGCACCGACAGCCTCCTAGGTTATTTAGGCGCGGACTCGGGTTGGAACTTGTAATAGCCCTGTACTGGAATCATTAAGTGCGCATAGGGGGTACCCGCAAACATGACGTAAGGCGCACCCGTCGTGAAATCGGTGGGGTAGTTAGCCAAGCTTGCCGGATCTTTGGGCATCAACATTACGTGGGGTCCTGACTCGATCCACTGCCCCGGTGCAGACTCTTCTTTATTCAACACACCGGCCTTTGTGTTGTCTTCGCCCATGTCGCCGTGCAACATCCACATGAATGTGTCGCGCTCCATGACGGGTGCTTTACCGGCCATGTAGCCCATCATCCACTTCATACCTTCACCATCGTGGCAGGCCGCCATGGCGTCGTGTGCCGAGCGCCATCCTGTGGGTGGTACGGGTCGTGGGTTAGCTGACTGACAGGTCCAGCCATTGGTGCCTTGGCGCAGAACGGACCCATCACTGCCAAGGACCGTCGCGAACGCACCTAAAAAAGCGGGTGCTGCGGTGCTGTAAGCTTCGATTTGCCATGCTGCAGACGTATGGTCGGCTCTCTCGCCAGCTTCGTGATGCCCTGCAAAAACCGTTGTTGTACAAAGGCACAAAAGTGCGCCAGCTAAGATTTGTCGCGTCATAGTAAACACTCCTGGGAGGTGATCAGCCGGTCTACGGCTTGATTGTCTGTTGTAAACAGAAAGCTAAACGACTGCGCGGAAAAATCCAAGAGTTTTAGCGAGACTTATTGTTCTCGGCCTTTGATGGTAAAGACGGTAGTGCACCCCAGCAATACGCCCAGACCATCACCGAGGAAGTCGAGCCAGTCATGTGACCGTATCGTCGTAAAGCTTTGCGCTATCTCTATGGCATGCAAGGCAACATTACTGAGTCTGATCGGCGGTTTACGCAAATTGTTGATCGAGCGCGAACGGAGGACGCGAAAGCAGATCCCTTTGTCGCCATGGCGCGGTAGGCGTTAGGGCAATAACGACAAGCGAGGGGCAAAGAAGCCTTCAGTCAAGGTCGCTTCCTGTCCGTTTGCCCTACGAATGTGCGTCTATCTATTGGCAGTCGCTATGCCGACCGCTACTCTTAGGTCACAACTAACAACAATAGAGACTAAGGCATGAACTTCGAGTTTTCTGAAGAGCAGCAAATGCTCCGAGATCAGGCGCGCAGCTATCTGACTCAGCATTGTCCCACCACACTCGTCCGACGCGTGTTGAATAACCGAGAGACCCACGACGCAGACCTTTACAAGGGCATTGCTGAAATGGGTTGGACTGCCACCACCATTCCAGAAGAGTACGGCGGCTTGGGCATGTCGTACCTAGAACTCGTGGTCATTGCCGAGGAGCTCGGTCGTGCCTGCGCGCCGGTGCCTTTCAGTTCAACGGTCTATCTGGCGGCAGAAGCGATAATGGCGCTCGGTACCGAGGCACAAAAACAAGCCTGGCTTCCTAAGTTTGCCGATGGTACGGCCATTGGATGCTTTGCTATGGGTGAAGCTGGCGGTCGAGTAACCCCCGATCAAATGAGCACGCGCATGCAAGACGGTGTATTAAACGGCACCAAAGTGCCGGTTGCTGACGGCGGTATCGCTAATGTCGCGATCGTTGTTTGTGCGTCGGACAAGGGAGACGGTGCAACATTGGCACTGGCCGACTTGAGTCAAGATGCCGTGTCAAAGGACAACGTGCAAATGATTGACTTCAGCCGTGGCCACAGTGAACTCGTGTTTAACGGCGCCTGTGCTGAAACGTTGGGTGAAGAGGGTGCGGGCTGGACCGCTGTGGAGTCCCTCATGAACACCGCGGCCGTGCTATTTGCCTGGGAGCAGATTGGTATTGCCGACAAGGCGCTTGAGCAAGCGCGAGAATATGCGCTTGGACGGTTTGCCTTTGGTCGATCGATTGCGTCTTACCAGGCGATTAAGCACAAGTTGGCTAAAATGTACGTCAAAAACACGTTGGCGCGCAGTAATGCCTATTACGGTGCTTGGGCGCTCAATGCTCAGGCCAGTGACCTGGCGGTGGCTTCTGCAACGTCGCGGGTGGCGGCAATCCAAGCGTCACTCTTTGCTGCCGAAGAGAACATTCAAACCCACGGAGGCATGGGCTTTACCTGGGAGTTTGACTGTCAGTTCTATTACCGCCGTGCAAAGCTGTTGAGTTTGGCCGTGGGCAGTGAAAAACAATGGCAGGGACGTCTGGTTGACGGCCTTGCCGCATCCGCATAACGAAACGAGAGAAGAGAGGTTCATCATGGATTTTAACGACACTCCTGAACAGGCAGCGTTTCGTGAAGCAGCTGCGAGTTGGCTGGCTGCAAACGTACCCAGTAAAGAGGAAATAAAAGGGCTTAACCGCTTAGAAGTGGCCAAGCTCTGGCAGAAGCGAAAGTACGATGCTGGCTGGGCTTGTATCGGTTGGGACCCCGCTTACGGAGGGCGCGGTGCGTCCGCAATTGAGCAAGTCATCTGGAAGCAGGAAGAGGGTAAGTACGATGTGCCCGCCGGTTTCTTTGTCATTGGTCAGGGCATGATGGCGCCGACGCTTATGGCGTATGCCCAGCCCCAATACCTCGACCAGTTTTTGCCAAAGCTTGCGAGTGGTGAAGAAATTTGGTGTCAGCTGTTCTCCGAGCCTGCTGGTGGTTCTGATTTGGCTGCGCTTCGCACCAAAGCGGAAAAAGACGGTGACGAGTGGGTCATCAACGGGCAGAAAATCTGGACGTCGGGTGCTCACTATTCCGACTACGGTTGCGTTGTGGTGCGCACCGACCCCAACGTACCCAAGCACAAAGGTCTGAGTTATTTCTTTGTCGACATGAAGTCGCCGGGCATTGAAATTAAGCCTATTAAGCAGTTGACGGGAGAGTCGGATTTTAACGAGGTTTACTTTACTGACGTTCGCATTCCAGATTCACAACGGCTCGGTGAAGTTGGTCAAGGCTGGCAGGTCTCGCTGACAACGCTGATGAATGAGCGGGCGGCGATTGGTGCGGGCAGCAGTGGCGTCAATGTGGCACTGGCAGTCGCGCTGGCCAAAGAAGTGATGATCGACGGCAAACCTGCCATCGAAGACAGTGCGGTCAAAGCGCGACTGGCGAGCTTCTACGTGGAGGAGGCGGGCCTTAAGTACACCAGCTATCGCACGCTTTCAGCGCTGTCGCGAGGTGATATTCCCGGCCCCGAAAACTCCATTGGAAAATTGGTTGGTGCGCCTAAAATGCAGCAACTTGCGTCTTTTTGCATGGATCTTCTGGAAACGTCTGGCGCAATCTGGGACTCGAGTCGTTCAAAGCTGGCCGACAATATTATTGGCTCTTACATGGGCGCTCCCGGATTACGCATCGCCGGTGGTACCGATGAGATTATGACCAATATCATTGCTGAGCGAGTTCTTGGGCTTCCCCAGGAGCCACGAATGGACAAAGGCATACCGTTTACTGATGTGCCCACGGGCTAAGGCAGTTTCAAGTCTGAAGGGCGCCGGTTGGCGCCCTTTTTTTTGTCTGCGGTTCGTGGCCGGTACGTAATAAGCATGACGGGCTCTCGACGCAGTTGGTCACTCCGTGCGCTCGGTTCCTAAAGACCTCGAGCGCTCTTCACGGTAAGGTATGGACTATGACACTACCCACATCCCCGCTTCGGGCTCGCCCTGAGGTCCTTCGTTACATTAAGTTGCTGTTTCTTATTATGGCGGGTGGCGCTATCTATCCGCTGCTCTATCTGCGTCAAAACTTTGAGCTCACGTTGCTTTCAACGTTTGGTATATCGCTGGCTGAACTGAGCGTGGCTTACAGTATTTTAGGCATGGCTTTTGTCTTCAGCTACGTTCCTAGTGGCTGGTTGGCGGATCGTTTTTCTCCACGTATTTTGCTGACGTTCTCAGTCAGCATGACCGGCATCATTGGGCTTTGGTACGCGACCTTACCGTCGGCATTTTGGATTAGCGTTATTTTCGGGCTCTGGGGTTGCACCACGGGACTGACTTTTTGGGCGGCGCTGATCAAGGGGTGTAGCTTACTGGCTCCTGAACACCTGCAAGCCCGCTACTTTGGACTTCTTGAGGGAGGACGAGGACTCTTTGAAGCCTTACTCGCCACCATTGCGGTTGCTTGGTTTGCCTATGCAGTGTCGTCACTGGGTACTGCTGACGAGGAGGCGATGGTTCAGGTTATCTATTTTTACAGTGTGGTCTGTCTCGTCATTTCTGTGTTTTTGTGGCTTGTGCTCAAAGAGCCTGATGACAGTACGAAGAGCGCACCGGCGCAGGCTGAAGAAGCCGCCGCTGGGCTGAGAGAGACGCTCACCGACCTCTGGAGTCTGGTGGCTAATATTCGGGTGTGGCTTGTAGCGCTCTGCATTCTCACCGGCTACCAAGTATTTTGGGCAACCTACTCTTACTCGGCGTTTTTGCAGACACAGTTTGGATTAGATGCAGTTGCGGTAGCCGCACTGACGACAGTGCGGCTTTGGATGCGTCCGGTGGGTGCTGTGATCGCAGGGTTCATCGGTGACCGTTATCATCCTGTCAGATCACTGGGCGTCGCCATCGCATTTGCCGGTCTGTCGTTACTGGGACTTTTAGTATTGCCGGCCGATTCACCTTACACGTTGCTTTATTTTGCGGTCGCCACGTCGTCAGTTTTGATCTACGGGGTCCGGGGCATTTACTGGGCGTCTTTCAATACCACTCGCGTTGCACCGCAGCGCGCCGGTCTCGCCATCGGTATGGTGTCGATGATCGGATACACGCCAGACATTTATATGCCCATGCTAAACACCTACCTCATTACAACTTACGGCGAAGCAGTCGGTTATCAATTGTATTTTGGCAGCGTCGGTGTGACTGCGTTTTTTGGTGCAGGCGCCGCGTTCTACTTACTGCACTTAAGTAAAGATGATGAGCCTCTGTCATCAGAGTGACTAGCACCCCCGATGATCGGGTGTGGCTGGCGGCGCTCACTGAGCTTGCTCGATCGCTCTCAGCTGGATAGCCAGTTGTTGAATCTCAGTTAGCTCAGTGTTCGTTTGGCGAAGAAACCACCCCAGTATCGAATCGGCTTCGGTCTGTCTTTTATGGATTATGTCGCTCAGCATGGACGATGTGTTCTGTGCGGTGTCGCGGATGACCCTATGCGTGGTGTCTCGCAGCGTTGCCGCAAGCGTGGGGTAGCCCAGCGCGGTCAACGCGCCTGCGACTTCCGCGATGATGCGTTCCAGTGGTTGGTTAAGCGGCGGCTCGAGAAGCATACCATTTTTGACCCGGTGTATCGCGGTCAGTGGATTGATGCAGGCATTAATAGCGGCCTTTTCAGTCAGTCCGGTGGCGATGTCGGCGCGCCACGTAAGGTGCGGCACACCGGTCTTCCAGTCGCCGAGCCATTCTGGTTCTAGCGCTGTATCGTCAGAGCCGATCATGGTGCTGCCAGATCCCGCCGAAATCCACTTATCGCCTTGCTGGTGACACCCGGCCGTTGTCGACGCCCAAAACAATTGACTCTCTGGTGCAATGCGCCTGATGTCTTCAATGTGCTGCATGCCGTTCATCATGCCCACAATGACGGTGTCGGGTGTCAGTCGGTGAGCCACTCGGTGCAATGCGTCGCTGGCAGCCCAGCTTTTAGTGGTGATGAGTAATCGGCTGAGTTCAGACCTGTTGGCTTCCCAGTCACAGTCAAATTGTTTTTCAATCGTGCCATGTTCGATCGACTCAAGCGTGATGTTTTTCTTCGATGGTGCCGAACTGTGAGTGATCAGGCTCACGCAAGAGTCGCCCTCAGACAACCGATGGGCAAATAACCCCCCGATACTTCCCACACCCAATATATGCCAAGGTTTACTCATGATTCGTCCAGATTTGCGCCAGCGCTTTGCTGGGTAAGCGCCTCGGTTGTAGGGCCGTTCACGGCCAACTGCCAAAGATGGGTGGTGAGCAAAGCGACTCGACAGGCAGCTCGCCAGTTGGTCTCTTTAAACGAATCGCCCGCGACCGCCTTGGCAAAAGCATACCTCTTTGAGCGGGTCATGTGCTCGCTGGCGATCGCGATATCAAAATGACGATTGCCACGCGCCGCATACTCCCAGTCGAGGGCCAAAAACTGATCGTCGCTGCGGCCAATATTTTCAGGGGTTAAGTCGTTGTGGCAAAAACACGGCAACTCGGAATCTAAGAGCTCAAGGTCGTTGGAAATGCTTGCAGAGCGAGGATCTAGAGCCAGTTTAGTCAACGACTTATGCTCGATCGCTTCCCAGTACTGTGCCGTGATCTTCTGGAGTGAAAGTGGCGGTGAGGTGTCGGGTAGTGCGTGAATCGACCTCAGCAGCGCGGCGTGATCATCCGCGGGTGGATCGTTAAAAACCAGGCGTTGGGTAATGACGACCTGACCGTCTCGACTCTCACAAGCAATGCGCGGGGCTAGTCCGGCGGAGGCCGCACGTCGCCAGGAAGCCAGTTCCGCGGGATGATCGTTTACGCTTTGGTTATGGCGCTTGGTCGATAGACGAAGCACCCAGTCCGGTGCGCCTCGCAGGGTATACACCCGATGTGCCGTCCCTTCACCCACCACCTCGTGTAACTCTGGTCGCAGAGACCCCGAAAAATCACCGTCCCAGTGACGCCAGCGATCAAGCACCTCTTGGACTGAGGCTAGGTGGTAATCAGGGTTTTTCGCCATGACAGGTAGCCGGCTATAGAAAGTGCGATGTAGAGGACAAATAAACCTGCAGTCAGTTCGAGCCCTCTGTCGAGATAGAGCCAAACGGAAACAATATTGATACCGATCCAGTAAAACCAGTTTTCGAGAATTTTACGGGTGACCATCCAAGTACAGACAATGGCGGCAACGGTGGTCGTTGTATCAACAAACGGGCGAGCCGCATCGGTCAGGTTCGACAGTAGAGCGCCTGCTGATGCTGATCCGATACAGATTCCGACGATAACCGCCACGTGAAAGCGTGCTGGGCGGGTCGTCACCGCCAAGGTGTCGGCGCTGTTGTCTTTACCCCAAGAAACCCAACCCACAATCGCCATGGCCGCATAGACAACTTGCAAGCCGGCCTCCATATAGAGTTTGATTTCCGCGAAGATGACCCAATAAATGATGGCACTGATAAACGCTGCGATCCAGCAGAGTCGGTTTTGCCTCAGCGCCAGTAGCAGGTACGCCAAGGCGAGAATCACTGCGGTGATTTCTAAGAGGTTCATGTCGATTTTGGGGGTTCGACGTCGACGTGGTGTTCAGGTATGAATTTGGCAACCAACACCTGACGACCAAATTGCTCGTAGCTTGCTTCCAACGCCGTACGAACGCAGTTAAAAACATCGCCGCTGTCGCCCGTGATCTGGGTGCTCATTGAGTTGGTGCTTGCGCTGCAGCAATTGCTGGCGATGATGTGTTCAATGAATGCCCAAACAGGCGTCTCTACGTCTCCTGCGAGCGGGTACAAACTCAGTTCTGCAGTCAGTCTCAATGTTTATTCTCCGAATCGATAGCCGACGGTCGCGCCCACTGTACGCGGCTCGCCAAACTGATAGTAGGGTTCGAGCGCATACTCCTTGCGGGGATCGTTTCCGAATGTACCAAACCCTCGGGTAATGGTGAGTTCGTCCGTCATGTTGCGACCCCAGACCGTCAGTGACCAGGGACCGTCTGTCCACGCAAGAGCGACATTAATAAGCTCCGCGGTGGGCGATTTGACGTTGTGACGATCAGAGAGGAAAAAGCTGTCACGCCCAGTGACCTCAAGACTCGCATTCAACGCTGGTGTCAGAGTCAAGATCGCGCCAAGCCGATACTGCCATGAGGGTGCTTGCGGTTGATCTCGGCCAGATAGGTCAGTGCCATCGACATTAATGTAGCGATCGAAGGCTGCCTCGAGCAGTCCTACGCCGGCATTAATCGTTAGATCCTGGGTGACGCTCCAATCCAGTCGGCCCTCAAGGCCCTGATTAGTTCCACTGGCAGCATTGTCAGTGAAATCGGTAAATGATGTGCTGCCGTCAGCGCGCGGAATAACCAGTGAGCTCTTCACCTGTTGGTTGCTGCGCGCCATATTAAACACAGTCAAGACGGTTCTTAAGTCACCGTTTAGGCGGCTAGTACGCCACCCAAGCTCGGTATTTACGACCGCTTCTTCGCCAAACCGATTGTTATCGGTATAGGGAGCAATATTGATCTCGTCGGTAAGCGAGAGCAGGCTTGATGAGAGTGTTGCATTAAAGCCGCCGGCTCGAACCCCTCTAGAGAGCGTAATATAGAGCGCATTGCGATCATTAACGGCCCATTCGATACTGGCGTTGCCCGTCCAATAGCGGTCGCTGAATGTCGTATCGACCGCGGCGGAATCACGGTAGTCAACATCGCGATACTCGGCACGTATGCCGGCTGTTAAGACCAACTGATCGGTAATTTGTTGAGATGCCTGCCCGAAAGCCGCCCAAGTTTGGGTCGTATTCGTACTCTCGAATGGGGCGGCTAAATACGTATATTGCCGTTTTAGCTTTTGCGAATCGTTGCGCACATAAAGACCCACTGTCCACTGCGTATCGGCGCTCGTGACGGGGCGCAGACGCCATTCGAGTGTTTGGCGTTCAATGTCTCGGTCATACGCGTCAAAGGAGCTGTACTCCCAAAATGGTGCAATGCCGACAAAGCTCCAGTCTTCGTCGTAGCTGTAGCGAGAGTCAGCCCTAATCGAACTTGCTTGCAGCTGGGTCTCATACCGGTCGCCCTCGTAATTCCAGCGCACAAAGCCCGCGTCGAGCTGTAGACTGTCTTCGCCCGGGTTATCGCTGAGCGTCTCTCGAGTGTTATCGAGCGAAAACGCGTCATACCCATTCGCGATATCGATTCGGCTGACGCCTGTATCAATCGTACTGCGATCGTAGCGCTGACGAATCGACACTCGGGTGGTTGTCTCGTCCCGGTTGTTTGTGTCGTTGACGCCTAAATAGGCATTATCGACCCAACCGTTTGAACGGTAATTCTGATGGGCGATTCGCGCAGAAACGCTTTCTGAGACAGGTCGATTGACAACGAGGCTGCTGCGCCGACCACCAAAGTTTTCTAACCCTAGCGTCACGTCGGCCACGTTAGTATCGGTGGGCATATTATTTTGAATGTTAATAAGCCCTGCCAGTGCTCCGGCGCCCATGAGCGTGCCTTGAGGGCCTCTCAGGACGTCTATTTGTGCTGTGTCGAAGGTCGTTAGTGCACCGCCGATACCGCTGATATCCATCCCGTCCTGTAAAATAACGACGGACGGATTGATCGGTTCAATGAATTGACTGCGCTCACCGATGCCTCGGATTTGAAAAAATCGTTGGCGTGACGCGCCTGCTGAGGCAGCAACGTTTGGAAGTGTTGTGAGCACATCTTCAAAGTGCATCGCTGAGCGTCTTGAGAGGTCGGCCGCTGTGAGCGAGTCTGAGCTCATTCGATCGCGATCGGAGGTCATCAGCGTGGCTGTGATGACGATTTCCTCGATCGCTGGTGAATCTTGAGCCATGCCCGCGGCAGACGTTGTTAAGAGGAGTGCGGTCGCTGAGAGGCGAGCAAGAAGCAGGTAAGGGTTCAATGTAACGATTCCTGTGTGTCGAGTGCTGTCAAAATGGCGGGTATGACGGCAAGGAAACACGGGATACGGTCGAGCGAGTGTGCTCTAAAGTCCTGTTCCTACGCCGGTACTAGCCGGTTCAGGTTCAACGGGTTTACTCTAAGAGCATCTCAGGCATTGCCACCCCGCAGGTGACGTGTATTGTAACAGATCGGTCCACACAGTAGTGTTCGGAACTTAAATAATTTCCCTGTAGCAGGGGTGAACTTACGAGGTCAAAGCTAGGAACATAATGACGGACTCAATCAGCGGAGAAAATGAAGTGCGCGATGCGCAGTCCCCTCTTTCAATCGTCGAGTTTGCAAGACGACAGGTTGCGTTGTTGGAGCGGCAAATGTTGTCTGCGACGGATTTAGCTGATCTTTTGGATCTTGCTATTTCAGGGATAAGGCAGCTAACGGGCGGCACTCAAGTTGAAGTTTGGCTGCATGACCCAGTTGATGAGGTGGACCGTCACTTAGACGTCATCGGTGTTCTCTCGGGTCATGTGAGGCTCCTGTCTGACAGTTACGATTTTGTCTCTCTTTACGATCAGACGCTGCGCTGGGATCGAGTGACTTCTGCCACTTTCAACGAACTACCACTGTTTAAGTCTGAGGCTGGCGTAGAACAAACGCTTTTGATTCCAGTGCTGGACCACGATCTATTAGTGGGAAGTGTGCACGTTGCGAATCCGAGAAGTACAGTCATGGCAGATGACGATCAAATGAAGTCGCTTGAGGACTTTGTAGCGCGAGTGCCTTTGATGATAAATCGAATCATTGAAATGGACCGTATTCGCGACTTTGTATTGTTGGATCCAGCCACCAATGTCGCCAATCGTGCCGGCCTGCTCCGTGATCTTGAGCGCGAGATCAGTCGCGCGCGCCGAAATAAGCGAGCCCCTTTAATGGTGGTTCTGAAGTTGGTGGGTTTAGACAACATGAGCAACCTATCGCAGCGCCACATTCAGAGCCGAATCCTTCGCGGTGTTGGCAGTCGAATTGGAGCGGCTTTGCGCGACACGGACGCGGTAGGGCGCATTTCAGAGGACAGTTTTGGCGTCATGGTCGTGGATGTGCCTGACGACAGTGCGGCTCATATTGTGGCGCGATGGGAGTCAGATCTTCGCGGTCAAATGATCGACGATGGTGCCGGTGGCATGATCGAGCTCAATCTAGAAGTGAGCTTTCATCAATGTGACGTCAGTGAGCTTGAGGAAGCGGATGCGTCCGAAATTGCTGCCAGACTCTTGTCATCGGTTGAGCAATCGCTGACAAAGTCGGCGTAATGCGCGTCCAAGGTGGTCGATTGGGCGACGGTCACTCTTTTCCTTCACCCTTTAGCGGTCGACCTCAGTTACACTAAGGTTGGTCAATAGACTTCGGTAGATCGTATGAACAACCCAGCTTCGTGGCTGACACAGTTTGATGTGGAATCGCGACTTCGCGACGCCTATCGCTGGGCCGCGGATGATCAGCGGTTGCCAAAAATTCAGGGCGTTCTGGTGGGTCTGTTGGTGCTGTGGGCCCTAAACAGTCTTTCGAGCAGCGTGTGGGCTTTGCTGCCTAACGGGCCTGTTGCCGTCTCCCAAGGTGGAGCCGTTAATCCGCCTCGGACACAGAATGCGGCCAATGTTGGGGCGCAGACTATTGATGTGTCGTCGATTTTGGGGATGCGCGTTTTTGGGGCTCCAGACGGTGAGCGGGTGACGGAGTTGCCCGCTGTGACCTCAGCGGTGGCGCCCAGAGATGGGATTGAGAACGGTGCGCAAGAGACCAGCTTGGCGCTTAAGCTCACCGGTATTGTCGCATCGACGGCTGACGGGCTGGGAACGGTGATGATTGAGGCGCGCAAGCAGCAGGAGCTCTACTCAGTCGGCGACGACTTGCCCGCGAACGGCAAGGTGACGCTGGCAAAAATTCTGCCCAAGCAAGTCGTCATTGATAATAATGGAACGTACGAGCTCATCACTTTGTTTGATGACAATGGGATTGTCGGCATTGTGCAGTCTCAATCGCGGGCCACCCCGCCCGACACTAATACGCAGGGGAAAAAGCCGGATGCGACGGCTACCCGCGAGGAGCGTGGGCGCCTTGCTACCAATTATCGAGATCAACTTTACAGCGACCCTCAGTCGCTCGCGGGTTTGGTGTCCATCAGTGCTGTGCAGGCGGACGGGAGCCTGAAAGGCTACAAAGTATCCCCGGGTCGCGACGCAGCTCAATTTACAGCGTTGGGTTTTGAGGCAGGCGATATCGTGACGGCCGTGAACGGCTATGCGCTCAGTGACCCCTCCAACACATTGCGTTTGTATCAGTTGATGCGAGACGCAACCGATGCGACCTTTGATATTGATCGGAAGGGGTCGCCTGTCTCTATTAACGTAAGCCTGAGTAACATCCAGTAGGAGTAACCCTTATCATGCGCGCAATGCTCGGCAAGGCAAAAGGACTCGCCCTCACACTCTCAATGAGTGTCGTGCTGCTCTCGAGCCCGTCCTTTGCTCAGGACTTTACGGTCAATTTGAAAGACACCGACATTCAAGAGTTCATTGAGTTTGTCTCGGACGTTACCGGCACCACCATTGTGATTGACCCCTCCGTGAAAGGGAAAGTGAAGGTGGTTTCGAGCAAGCCTGTCTCAAAAGCGGAGCTCTATGACTTATTTTTATCGATCTTAGACGTTCACGGCTACACCGCGGTCCGCAGTGGGGGTGTGGTGCGCGTCATTCCCAATAAGAACGCACGATCGGCGCCGGTAGATGTGATCTCGGGTACGTCGATTATTAACGACGAATACGTGACACAGGTGATTCGGCTCAAAAATGTGTCGGCGGCCAAGCTTATACCGGTACTCAGACCCCTCGTGCCGCAGCAGGCACACATGGCCGCGTATGCGCCCAGTAACGCCATTATCATCTCAGATATTCGTGCCAACATTAACCGCATCTCCGAAATTATTGACCGCATGGACGAGTCTGCGGTGAAAGAGACTGAGATTATTCAACTTCGCTACGGTGTTGCCACAGACGTGGTTGAGATGTTGAAGGCGCTTGAAAAGTCTCGGGCAGGGGAGGGGGCTGATGCCAATGACGAAGCCACTTTGGTTGCCGACAAGCGGACCAATAGCGTAATTGTGACCGCCGATGAAGTGAGTATTGAGCGTATTAACCGGTTGATTGACTACCTTGATATTCCGCTGGAACAGAGCGGTAATGTGCGCGTTAGGTATCTAGAATACGCAGATGCGACAGAAGTCGCTGAAGTGCTGACAAGGGTGATGCAGAACCTGGCGCGGCTTGATGATGAAAGTCGTGGCCAAAGCCGGTCCGCAAATGCGGCGAAGGCAACGATTGAATCTGATGCGTCGACCAACAGCCTTATTATGACCGCCGATACAGACGAAATGGCGGCGCTCGAGTCGGTGATTAGCCGACTCGATATTCGTCGCGCGCAGGTGCTCGTCGAGGCCATTATCGTCGAGATGGAGATTGTGGAAGGGCGGGAGCTTGGACTGCAGTGGCTCTTCGCCAATGATTCGGGTGTGTACGGGAGCAGCATCAGTACGAGTTCCGCACAGCAAGCGCGTAATGCAGGCATTGCGCAGGCCCTTCTTCCCCAGGACAGCACCTCTACCGATATAGGGGTGCGTGATTTGGCAGGCGCACTTGCGCAAGTCCCGGGCTCGACCTTCGGTTGGGGTGTTGTTGACGAGGGTCTGACAATGACAACGATCCTCAACGCACTCCAGTCGCAGGGCAATGCCAATATACTATCGACACCCAGTGTCATTGCGCTGGACAACGAAGAGGCTTTTATCACGGTGGGGCAGCAAGTCCCCTTTGTGACTGGCAGTTACACCAACACCGGATCTTCAAACGGTGTGGCCAATCCCTTTCAAACCATTCAGCGTGAAAACGTGGGTGTGACGCTTCAAGTCACACCACAAATCAACGAGGGCGATTCGGTGGTGATGGACATCGTTCAAGAAGTCTCCAGTATATCGCAGCAGGTGCTCTCGGCCTCAGATGTCATCACCAACGAGCGTAAAATCGAAACGAAGGTGATGGCACAAGACGGCGATATCGTCGTGTTAGGGGGGCTGGTTAAAGACGATATACAAGACTCGCGACAGGGTGTACCCGTGCTGTCGGGTATTCCTATTATTGGAAGATTATTCAGAAACGACGTTGTTTCTGTGACGAAGTCGAACTTGCTCGTCTTTATCCGCTCCACGATTATTCGCGACGATGAAGACCTTAGGGGGGCGACGGCTGAAAAGTATCGATACATTCGCGATCAACAACGCCAGCGCCGAGATCGGGGCCTGATGTTCCTTGATGACAACGTAATTCCCGTACTCCCGACGTGGGAGGATCGGGTGCGTTCACTCCCTGATGTGGCTGAGGAGCCGATTGATCAGTGAGTATCATTCCTGAGACTGTGAGCATCGATGCGTCCCTATCGGTCGAGGGAGAGGGGTCTTTAATTGCAGATCCCCGAAGTGGGCTTTTGCCTTTTGGTTTTTCCAAAGCGCACCAGGTAGTGCTTGAGGACGCTGAAAATGGCTTGGTGTTGAGTCATGTGGGTCCTATAGACACCAACACACTGCTTGAAGTCAGACGCACATCAGGCGCAAATTTTAAGCTCGAGCAAGTTGATGAGGCGGCGTTCCAACTTCGCTTGAGCGGCGCTTATCAGCGCAATCAAAATCAGGCGGCTCAAATGGCAGAGGATCTTTCCACTGACGTCGATTTGGCGCGGCTCGTGGATGAGATTCCTGATCTGGGTGACTTGATGGACGCGGAGGACGACGCGCCCATTATCCGACTTATCAACGCGATATTGTCTCAGGCGGTTAAAGAGCAAGCGTCAGATATACATATAGAAACGTTTGAGGACCGACTGTCGGTGCGTTACCGGATCGATGGCGTTCTCGCCGAGGTCTTGTCACCCAAGCGTATGTTGGCATCACTGCTGGTCTCGCGCCTAAAAGTAATGGCCAAACTCGATATTGCGGAGAAGCGTATACCGCAGGATGGCCGCATATCGGTCCGCATCGCAGGTCACGCAATCGATATTCGAATGTCGACAATGCCCTCTGCGCACGGCGAGCGCGTTGTGCTTCGATTACTGGACAAGCAAGCGGGTCAGCTCGAGTTAACGCAGCTCAAGATGAACGAGCAGGTGCATGAGGGCTACCGTAGGGCGCTTGCCAGACCCCACGGCATTATCTTGGTAACAGGACCTACAGGCTCGGGCAAGACCACGACCCTGTATGCAGGGCTATCGAGCATTAACCAAACTTCTCGGAACATCTTAACGATCGAAGACCCCGTGGAGTACATGCTACCGGGTGTGGGGCAGACACAGGTCAATCCTAAGGTGGATATGACATTTGCCCGGGGACTGCGCGCGATTTTGCGTCAGGATCCCGACGTGGTGATGGTGGGAGAAATTCGAGACTTGGAAACTGCCGAGATCGCAGTACAGGCCTCTTTAACGGGTCACCTTGTGCTGTCCACGTTGCACACTAATACGGCGATTGGTGCTGTGACACGGTTACAAGACATGGGAGTGGAACCGTTTTTACTCTCCTCGAGCTTGGTCGGTGTGATGGCTCAGCGGCTGGTTCGACTCCTCTGTATGGACTGTCGAGAGCCGGCCGAGGCCAGTGGCCGCGAGCGAGAATTACTCGGGATAACGGGAGACAAGCCGGTCCAGATTTATCACGCTAAGGGGTGCGCTAAGTGCAACATGACGGGGTATCGCGGGAGAACCGGTATTTATGAGCTTGTTGAGGTCGATGAGGCGCTTCGAACCGCGATCCACGAGGGTCAGGGTGAGCAAGCGATGTTGTCGGTGGCACGCAAGAATTACCCCGGTATTCAGGTCGATGGCCAACGCCGAATTTTGGGCGGCGAAACAACGCTTGAAGAGGTCCTTCGCGTTACCTCGGTGACATAGCATGGCGGCTTACAAATACAGGGCACTCGACTCCGACGGGAAACTGATCAAAGGGGTTCTTGAGGGCGACTCTGAACGGCAAATTCGCGCACAGCTGAGAACCAAGAGTCTTCGTCCGATTGAAGTGACTTCGGCCGGGCGACGCGCAGCCAACGGCACACGCGCGGACCCAGGGACAAAACGAGGATGGTTTGCCCCCCGACTGAGTGCCAGCGAACTCGCCTTAGTGACACGACAATTAGCGACCCTAGTGGCGTCGTCGCTCCCGCTGGATGAGTGTCTTCAAGCGGCCGCTGAACAAACGCGACGGGCATCAACGAAGGCACTGTTACTACAGGTTCGTTCTAAGGTCGCCGAGGGACACACTCTGGCGCATGCCATGGGGCAGTTCCCGCAGACGTTTGGTGACATGTACCGCGCCATGGTGACTGCCGGCGAGCAGGCTGGGCAACTGGGTCCAGTGCTTGAGCAGCTGGCGGACTACACGGAAAATCGACAACACACGGCCCAGAAACTGCAGATGGCGCTGATCTACCCGTTTGTTTTAATTGGCGTGGCCATTGCGGTGGTCACGGCGTTGATGGTGTTTGTGGTTCCAGAGATGGTCGGCATTTTTGCGCAAACCAAAACGGAATTACCCCCGTTAACGGTTGCACTCATCGCCACCAGTGACTTTCTGACGAATTACGGCGTGCTACTCATGGTCGGTCTTGTGATTTTGGTGGTTGTTATACAACGACTGTTGAAAAACCCTGTGTATAAGAAGGTCTCTGACGCAACGCTACTTCGGGTTCCGGGAATTCGACGCGTTTTAATCGGCATGGATACCGCGCGATTCTCTTCGACGTTAAGCATTCTTATGGCGTCAGGGGTGCCGTTACTGGACGCGCTCAAAATTGCAGGCGCGGTGATGAATAATTTAGTGTTGCGTGCCTCAAGCCAAGAAGTTGCAAGTAAAGTCCAAGAGGGATCGAGCCTAAATCGGGCGCTGTCACAGGAGGACTACTTTCCTCCGATGATGGTCCACATGGTGGCATCCGGCGAGACCAGCGGTGAATTAGAGTCCATGCTTGAGCGGTCTGCCTCGAACCAAGAGCGTGAGTTAGAGGCCACCTTAGGCACGGTTATGGCGTTATTTGAGCCCATCATGGTGGTGTTTATGGGTGGGCTAGTACTGACAATAGTGATGGCAATTTTATTGCCAATATTCGATTTGAACACGATGGTGAGGTAGTAAAGTGAAGAAGCAGAATGGATTTAGCTTGATCGAAATTCTCGTGGTCCTGGTGATCATGGGTCTGTTGATCAGTGTTGTGGCGCCGACCGTATTAAACAGTGCGGATGATGCTCGGATTCAAAAAGTGCAGGCAGACTTTAAGTCGATCGAAACTGCACTCAAGATCTACCGCTTGGACAATTATGTCTACCCAACGACAGAGCAAGGTCTGGTCGCTCTCGTCGAGGCCTCAACCCTTGAACCCGAGCCCCGTAACTTCAAGAAAGGTGGCTACTTGCCTGATGCGCCGCTAGATCCCTGGGGACGTGAGTATCTCTACTTGTCACCTGGCGAGTACGGCGAGGTTGACATCTATTCATTGGGCGCCGACGGACTGCCCGGAGGCGAAGATCAAAGTGCCGACATCGGCAATTGGGGTGAAGACGACAACTCATAAAGGAGTGCTCGTTCGTGGGTCAACGTCAACGAGGCTTCAGCCTCATCGAAATGCTCGCAGTGGTCTTTGTGGTGGTGCTACTGACGTCGCTGGTGAGCCTCAATGTTGGCTCGGGCAGCTCCGATATTTCGCGTGAAAATCAGGTTCGCAACGTGGCGGCGCTCTTGGGATACGCCCTGACCGAGGCCGAGCTGACTGGGACGGATCACGGGCTGTTGATTCACCGACTAGACGACTTTGATGCGTCTTACGCAGGTCTCTGGTTGCGCCGCTACGATCAGGGCTGGTCTGAGCCTTTGTCGCGCAATAATGCCTTCGAAGACTTGCAGTTTGAGCCGGGAATGGAACTTGAGCTTAGACTTGAAGAGCAACCCCCTGTTGACGTGGAAGTCCTTGAGGAGGACCTAAACCCCCCACCGCAGATCATTTTGTTTGCCGGTGGCGAGATGACGCCCGGAGAAATGGATTGGATCGATGAACGATCTGGCGATCTGCTCTACACCTTGCGCTGGGATTTGTTTGGACGAATGACCTTTTTGCCGAAGGGAATCGAACCCGATGACTTTTTCGACTGAACACCGAAAAAAATCGCAAGGTTTCACGCTGATTGAAGTGATGGTGGCATTGACGGTTGTCGCTGTGACACTGCCGGCACTCCTGTTTTTGTTGTCTCAGCAAATCGACGGGACGGCTTACCTGCGAGACCGCTCCATCGCCCAGTGGGTGGCCGCCGATCGGGTTGCGGAAGTGCGTCTGGCTGTCGCTAAAAGTCAAAGTGCACGCAAGGGTGTCATCGCGGGAGCTTCTGATCGGGCCGGACGAACCTGGAACTGGCGCAGCGAGATTCGCGATACACCGGTGCCCGGGTTTATGCGTCTGACGGTGACTGTCACGGCTGAGAAAGATGAGGACGATGCCGTTTTGTTTACACTCGACGCCTTTCTTAATGCGGAGACAATCGATGCGCCAGGATAGGTCGATGCGCGCGCCGCGTGGTTTCACGCTGATCGAGGTACTCATTGCTATGGCGATTACTGCCTTAGTCTCGGTGTTGTCTTACCAAGCGCTGTCCACGGCACTGACGGGTATCGAATCGGTCCGCGCCGAATCTGAGCGACTGCACGAGATTAATCGGGCGTTTAATGTCCTCTCGCGTGACATTCGGCAAATGACCAACCGACCGGTACGCGACGAGTTTGGGCAGCTGGCATCGGCCGTCTTGGGTGGGCCGCTGGCGCGAGATCCGCTTCGTTTGACGCGCGCAGGTTGGCACAACAGTACCGGTGCTCCGCGCAGTACCTTGCAGCGGGTAGCCTATCGCCTGGAAGATGATCGCTTATTGAGGCTGAGCTACCCCGTTCTTGATCGAACGACGGCCATTGAGCCCACTGAAACGGTGCTGGTTGATCGTGTTGAGCGTTTTGAGGTGCGTTTTTTGCCGACGATCAAGTCATTGGAAGTGGATCGCAATCAAACCATAGACCGACGTTTTTGGCAGGAAAACTGGATTTCAGAGGTGGGCTTTACCGACAAGATTATGGAACCCCCCGCTGCCTTGGAGGTGAGACTTTCCCTTGAGGACTGGGGTGAACTGGAGCGACTTTATGTCATGCCGTCCTTCAAATAAATCACAGGAAGGCGCCGCCTTAGTGATCGCACTACTGGTGTTCGCAATTGCTGCGACACTGATGGTGGGTGTGCAGCGCGATTTCAACTTGCAACTGCAGAGGAGCACGAACACGTTTTTTGCTGAGCAGGGGTGGTCCTTTTTACTGGGTGCTGAAACGCTTGCGGAATTGGCGTTACGATTTGATGCTGACGAGGACGCAAAGCAAGATGCCCCGCTGGATTCATTGCAAGAAATGTGGGCTCAGCCCCAAGCCCCTTATCCACTCGACGGCATTGGCTTTTTGCGGGGTGATATTTACGATTTGCAGGGGCGCTTCAATATCAACGGTTTGGTCGAGGCCGCAAATCAAGCACGAGATCCCAACACCCCCTTAGGCGCGGCGCCGGCCGATGCCGACGAGCGCGACGGCGAGACGCAGCGACTTAATGCCGAGCAGCGCGTTTTACTGCGGTTGCTGTTGTCGATTGAGGAGGCGGAGCTCAGCCGCGCGGAGGCCACTCGCTTGGTTGAGCGTATGACCGACTTTATCGATGCAGACCGCAGTCCACGAATGGACGGGGCGGAGAATGAAGTCTATTTGTCGTCGGCGTTTCCCTACCGAGCGCCTAATCGTCCGATCGCAAGTGTCAGCGAGGTACGAGCGGTCGATGGCATGACGCCGGACCTTTACCGTCTCATTGCACCGTTTTTAACCGTGTGGCCGACCGACGGGGGAAAGATCAATATTTTGACTGCTCCGCCTGAGTTGCTTGCCGCATTGAGTGGCGACGATGCGTTCGAACCCCTCTCTGGGCAACAGGTCGCGCGCATTGTGGAACTTCGAAACGAGGGCATGATCACGGACGTTGATGGCTTTATTGAAGATCCCATGTTTACCAATGCCACAACGACTGACTTGCGAAAGATGATCGGCGTAAAGTCCGACTGGTTCCTACTCGATGCGCGCGTTGAGATTGCCGACCGAGAACGTCGCCTGTACAGTGTGTTGCATCGTCAGGGCCGAGCGGTGTCTGTTGTCCATCGGACCGAAGGCGAGCTGTGATGAGCAGTCAACGTCGAGCATTTGAGTCACTATACTTAACACGTCGTACAAAGAGGTCCGCGATCTAACATGCGCGTCGAAAACTCAAGTGTGATCATTTGGCATGATGGTGAGCCGATGCTCTGGCGGGCTGGTGCCATCAGCGCTGAAGTCGTCACCGCTGACACTGTGTATCCAGAATCAGCGATCGTTGGGCTTCCCAGTGATGCTGTTCGGACAACTTCCCTCGAGGTTACACCTCAAGAGCGGAAACACTTGGCAAAATCATTGCCGTTCATGATGGAAGAGCAGGTCGCCGAGGACGTCGACGACTTGCACTTTGTATCTGCACCTCTGACCGACGAGCATTATTTAGTCGCCTTCACGCGGCGCGATAATCTCTCTGCATGGATTGAGCAGCTCAGCCAAGCGGAGAGCCTCAAGTTTTTTGCGCCGGAAGCCTTGTGTTTACCGAGAGAGCCAGACGAGTGTTGTGCTGTGGTAGAGGGCGATTCAGTGGTCTTACGCTGGAGCGACTCTGAAGGCGCGCGCGTGGATTTATCGCTCTTGTCGGTTGTACTGGATTCTTTGGCAGAGCCGCCCGAAAAAATCGTGATGTATGGCACTGACCAAGCGGCTGTAGTTGCTCATTTGAGTGACGAGCAGCAAGCCCTTGTAGACTGGCGCCAAGGGGGATGGGGAGCACTTCTTCTGCTCGCTGATACGCGTCCAGTCCTTAATTTGCGTCAAGGGGCGTTTGCGCCTGCGTTACCACTGAACAAGTGGTGGGGTCTTTGGAGGACCGTTGCCGTAGCGGCTTGTGTGGCCATCACCTTGCAGTTGGTTGCTGATCTTGGCCAATTCCAAAAGTTGCAGTCACACAATCTGGAGCTGCGCTCAGCGATTCAACAAACCTATCGGCGAGCGAATCCACGCGGTGCTGTGGTTGATGTCGAGAAGCAATTAGACCGACAGATTGCCGAATTTACTGGCGAAGAGGGTCTTTCTGCATTTACACCACGTCTTGTCGACGTTGTAACAGCAACGATCTCGAACAACGGACGAGTCACATCGATCAATTACAGCGCGGGGCAGCTTCGCCTGAACCTTACCGCTGAAAATTTTTCAGCGGTTGAGGAAATTCGACAAACCCTTGAAGGGAAAGGGCTCAAGGCGACCCTTGAAACATCCAGTGCGAGGGGCGATGAAGTTCGCGCTCGATTAAGAGTGGAGGTGTCCTAATGCGCGCATGGTTTGCAGCACAGTCTCCCCGGGATCAAATGGCACTAATGCTCCTGAGCGGGTTTCTGCTCCTGTTTATATTGTTTCAGTTTGCGTTGTCGCCAGCAGGCGAAGCGCGTCGTCAAATGGCGAGTAATAATGATGCGGCGAGCGCCCAATTGTCGCGCGTTGAAACCAAGGTCAGCCAGCTGTTGAGCCTGAGAGAGAGTGGCGACACGGGCGCGAGTCAAAACCTATCATCGACGCTCAGTGCCGCCGCACAAAATGCAGGATTGGTCGTAAAGCGCTTGCAGCCCAACAGTCGCGGTGAGGTGCAAGTGCGTTTTGAGGGTGTTGACTTCGATGCATTACTTCAGTGGCTTGAGACTGTAGAGGGCAACGAGGGTCTGCGTATTGTCGATGCTTCGCTCAGCGACGCGGGTCGTTCGGGTGGTGTTAACGCAACATTAAGAGTTCGAGGCCAGTAGCTGTGGGTCGAGTGACGATACTTGTACTGACGGGCACTGTCATGCTGGCGTTGCTCGTAGCCCGCGTCCCTGCTTCGGTCGTCAGTGGTCTTCTGCCCTCGACGGTAACTGCCTCAGGTTTTACCGGTTCACTGTGGCGCGGGTCAGCCTCGCACATGGACGTCAGTCAGCGCGGACAGGTGTTTGCCTTAGGACGTGTTAACTGGGTGCTCAGTCCTCGGGGTCTTTTGTGGGGTGACGTCTTGACGCTCGAGAGTCGCTGGGGCGATCAGCGAGCAGATCTTGCGCTGGATTTTGGATTGGGCGGTACGACACACCTAAACGAGGTCATGCTGAGCCTTGATGTGGGCTGGGTGCGCAACTTGATTCCGCTTTATGTTGCGGGTCGTTTTACTGCGGACATGGACCATCTGGCGGTCGACTCGACCGGCATGCTGCTCGAGGCGAATGGCCGCATTGTTTGGGAGAATGCGGCGTGGCGTGCGATCGGTGGAGATGTCTCGCTTGGGACCTACGTGATTGATATTGATACGACAGACCAAGGTGTCCAAGGCCGTATCTCAACGCGAAAAGGGGCACTGGAGGTCAACGGTCAGTTTGCGATAGCGCAGGGGCGCTACACGCTCGCCGCTGATCTCTCGGGCCCGGCGGCGCGCAACGAAGCGTTTCAACAGGCGATTGCTCTTTTGGCGGTTCCAGTCGGCAGTGGCTACCGAATCGAGTTAAGCGGTACACTCTAAAACTACGAGGGCTCTGGGGCCTTTCTGAACAACAATAACAAAGTGAGATGCCCATGAAGTTTTGGCGATTGCTTGTTGTCCTCGTCTCAGTAGGAGGTGCTATGTCGACAACAGCTCAAGATCCTAAACAGGTGATGAACGAATTTCCTCCCACCGCGGACGCACAAGTCACAAAAAAGAACCACCGCGATTGGCCGTTTAATCAGTGGTCTTTTCAAAATTTTGGGGCGCCCAATAATACGGTCATGGTGCCTCGTGGCGGTGAGGTTCATCACTTTGCGCGCGATGAGTCGCGTCTCAGTGAACTTCGCATCGGTGGGCAGTCAGTGGCTGAGGTTTTCGGTGCGAATGCGGCGGACGCACTGGTCGTTGTTCAGGGAGACACCCTGGTACTCGAGTCCTATTGGAATGGGATGGACGCGCATCGACAGCATATTTGGTATTCCATGACCAAGTCGTTGGTCAGCAGCATTGCCGGTGTGCTTGTCGAGAGTGGCCAGCTTGAGCTCACAAAACGCCCTTCTGATTACATACCCGAATTGAAAGGCAGTGCCTTTGATCGTGTGACCGTACAACACGTCTTAGATCACGCAACGGGACTCGCGTTTGAGGAAAATTATGTTGATCCGCAGAGCGATTTTTTCCTCTACTACGCGCCCGCATTAAACATGGGTTATCTTCCAGGCGCTGCTGATCTGCAACCGGGACAGTCGGAGATTTACGGGGTTTATGACTTTTTGAGTCACTTCGTAAAGCCAGACCTGCAAACACCGCCCGGGCACCGATTTGACTACAACTCGGCGAACGCGGATGTCCTCGGTTGGCTCGTGTCGCGACTGATGAAAAAGCCGCTCAATGACGTGATTCGTGATGCGGTTTGGTCGAAAATTGGGGCGGAGCATGACGCCTATATTGCGGTGGACCGGGCCTACATGCCCGTGGCGACAGGGGGCTATAACGCGACCGCTCGTGACAGTGCGCGCTTTGGCATGCTCATCCGTGATAAAGGTGTCTTTGGCGGAGAGCGGGTGCTTCCTAAAGAATGGCTAGCGCATATGGTTGACGTCAAAGACAGCGATCGACACGCGATGAATATCAACCCCAATTACTCTAAGGCAGACTGGGTTGCTTACCAGGACATGTGGTGGATACTCGATGATGAGGCCGAAGAATTTTGTGCCGTGGGCATTCACGGTCAGGTCATCTACATCAACCGTAAGACCGATACAGTGATGGTCTGGTTCTCAAGCCAGCGCGACGCAGCGTCAACGCTCGCCCCCGAGTTTCCAGTCAAACTTAATGCGGCGCGAAAAGCCGCAAACTACTTAGCGGAGCAATAAACCATGGCAGCAGGAACACCCGTATGGTCCAGTCGTTTTGCCTTCATTATGGCCTCTGTTGGTTTTGCGGTGGGTTTAGGCAACATTTGGCGCTTTCCCTACGTCACTGGTGAAAATGGGGGTGGCGCGTTTGTGGTGGTTTATTTGCTCTGCGTGTTCGCTATTGGGGTCCCGTGTGTGATGGCAGAGCTGTTGGTGGGTCGCAGAGGCCAATCGAGCCCCTCTAAATCCATGGCGACTGTCGCTGAGGAGAGTGGACGCAGTCGATTATGGGGTGGCGTCGGTGGATTGGGTGTGTTCACGGCTTACACAATTTCAATTACCTATGCAGTGGTGGTTGGATGGGTGCTTTGGTATCTCCTCCAAGCGGCCAGTACTGGCTTCGCGGGGGTCGATGCGACATCGTCAACACAAACGTTTAATGCGTTACTCGCCGACGGCTCAACCATGTTGGTGATGACGGTCGTGGGCAATCTCATTGTTGGCAGTATTATTTACGCGGGCGTCACCGGCGGTATTGAGCGTGCGGTCACGGTGATGATGCCGTTACTGTTCGCACTGTTGGTCGGACTGAGTATTTACAACGTCTTCGCCGGCGGATTCGCCGAAACCATGCGCTGGTTGTTCACACCCGATTTCAGCAAAATTGACGGTCCAGTGTTACTTGCCGCAGTGGGGCAGGCCTTCTTTTCAATTGGTGTAGGCATGGGTGGAATGATGACCTACGGATCTTATTTGCCGGCAAATTTCTCGATCACGCGGGGCGCCTTGCTGATCGTTTTGGCGGACACTGCCGTGGCTTTGCTTGCCGGTTTTGTCGTGTTCCCAATGGTCTTCAACTACGGCCTCGATATTGCTGGCGGTGCAGGCCTGATTTTCCAGACCTTGCCGGTCGCATTCGCTCAAATGCCGGGTGGCCATGTATTCGCTGTCCTCTTCTTTGTCATGTTGTCCGTAGCAGGCGTGACATCAATGGTGGGGCTATTGGAGTCGGTGACTAATTGGACCGATCAGCGAACAACGCTGGGCCGCGAGATGAGTGCGGTTGTGGTGGTGGGATCGGTTACGTTCTGCAGTGTCGCGTCAGTCCTCTCATACAACGTTTGGCAGGATTACACGGTGTTTGGTATGAACTTCAATGCGGCGTCAGAAGGACTCTATGACAAGATCACGCTCCCTTTGGGCGGTCTTCTGATTGCCCTGTTTGTGGGATGGATCATGAGTCGTGAGCACAGTTTTTCTGAGTTGGGTACGGACCCGCGGGTGTTCTCCATTTGGCAAGTGTTACTCCGGTTTGTGGTGGTTCCCGCCATTGCTATTATTTTAATCACAGGGTTGGTGTAGCACATGTTAGCGACAGTCACTGATTGGCTTTGGTCCTACGTTTTAATCGTTGCACTGCTCGCTGTGGGTATTCGTCTGACTGTTACGGCCCGTTTCGTACAGATTCGCCTGTTCAAGGACATGTTCAAGGGGCTGGCGAGCGGTTTCTCAGCGACCGATAAAGGCCTCTCAAGCTTCCAGTCATTGGTGGTGAGCGTTGCGGGTCGAGTGGGCGGCGGTAATATTGCCGGCGTCGCGGTTGCGATCACACTGGGTGGGCCAGGCGCCTTGTTCTGGATGTGGTTGATTGCGCTAATCGGCATGGCAACCAGTTTGTTTGAGTGTGCGCTGGCTCAGCTCTACAAACAGAGTGACGGGTCTGAAACTTATCGTGGCGGCCCAGCCTATTTCATGCACTTTGGTCTTGGCTGGCGCGTTATGCCGGTTATTTACTCGGGCCTTTTGCTGATTACAGTGGGCTTTGGCTTTAACGCTGTGCAAACGTATTCGGTGACTAATTCTATTGAGTCGGCGTTTGCAATCCCGACGTGGCAAAGCGGTATTGTGTTGACTGCAGCCATGGCGATTATTTTATTCGGCGGTATTCGTCGTCTTGCGGCAGTGTCGCAGGTGATCGTTCCCGTTATGGTCACGGGCTATTTTGCATTGGCGGTGGGTATTTTGATCGCCAACATCAGCGAGGTGCCTGCAGCACTGGCGCTCATCTTCAAGTCAGCCTTCGGCCTTGAGCAAATGGTGGGTGGTGGCGTGGCTGCTGCGATCATGCAGGGCGCGAGGCGCGGACTTTTTTCCAACGAGGCAGGTCTTGGAACTATCCCTAATGTAGCGGCAACGGCTGATGTCGAGCACCCCATCTCGCAGGGCCTGGTGCAAAGTTTAAGCGTGTTTATCGACACGATTGTCCTGTGCACCTGTACTGCACTCATCATACTGCTCTCATCAGCCTATCAACCGGATGCGATCAATCCGCAGGGGGTTGTGCTGACGCAATTAGCGGTCGCTGAGCAAATAGGGGGATGGGGCGAGTCCCTGGTGAGTATTTTTTTGGTGCTCTTTGCCACAACGACCATTGCCTACAACTGCTATTTGGGCGAGAACAGCATTGCCTATTTCGCTAATCGTCCCGCTTGGGCGATACCTGCTTTTCGCATTGCGGTGTTAGTCATGATTGCGTGGGCGTCAGTGCAAGACTTGGGCACTGTATTTAGCTCCTCGGATCTGTGGGATCCCCGGGTACCGAGCTCGA
>JGI24917J38488_100963_pt1 | contig 30989 bp, 35 predicted proteins | sample LinPfosmplate5_FD_38488 | JGI IMG/M metagenome (IMG submission 38488)
TCGAGCTCGGTACCCGGGGATCCCACCGCGAATCTAGCCGTTACACTACGCCCACGCCCTATATACACGCCAATCTAGCCCAAATCCATTTTTGGACCTAACCACAACACGCGCTTATGCACCCGCCAATCTACCCCTTTAAGGGTAAGCCAGAAACCGGTGATGTTCCAGGATACCGCTAATGAAATAACCCTATATAATACACCAGAATAAGCAGTTATGCTCCCTGATCACGATTCAAATAATTAATATTTATTCTGGATTTGCACCATCACAACAATGACCCCCGTCGTGATTCTTGTGTACTTCTTCTTCTACTCCATTCATAAATTCTGTAACGACATCAAGTGGTGCGTCATCTCTTTTTTTTATTGTTGCTTCCAACAGCTTTTTTTCTAGTGTAGAAATATTGCGCATTAGATTTCCACTATCATCATAATGTAGATCACACGCATAACACAATTCTACGTCTTTTTCTACTTTTAAATCGTCGGGTCCATCAACTTCACATTTTCTAGTAGTAGCAGGTTTCTTTACAAACTTACCCAACCCTCTTATGGCAAAATTAATATGTGGTTTCATATCATCAGAAATGACTACCTTTGTTATTAGTCTTTTTGTATCATCTTGTCTCTCATTAATTTTCCTATTTAACCAATTAACAATCTGAATACAATCAAAACCAACAAAATGGCCGTTTTTATATCCAATGTATAAATAATTATTGCCTGTCATATTGGAAATGATTTGATGTTCAATCATTTGACCCGTGTTAGTTTCCCAAAATCCATCTAACTTCATCTTTTCAGTATACTCCGTTGGTAGTCCCATAGAATAAACTTCAATACTCATTCTTTTATCAGGACGCATATACAACGTTAATTGTGTATCATCTAGATCAAATTTGACATCACTTGTAAAACCACCCTTTTCTAGTCCCGTTTTTAAAGACGATTGCATGGTTGACTCGGTGTTTGATTGTAAAATCGCTGACATATTACTAAATTACTTATATCATAAAGAATATAATATACTTCAATTTATTTACAAAACCTAGCAACTTCATAGATAATCCAATAACCAATAACACTCTATATACCACCATAAATTGATATTCTGCTATAGAATCACGATTTAATTATGCCCCTTCTCTCCAGATCATCCAATTATAAAGCAAAAAAAATTAGTGCCCTGTGTGAGACTTGAACTCACGACCACAAGATTAAAAGTCTTGCGCTCTACCGACTGAGCTAACAAGGCGGATGCTGAACTGATACGATAGGTAAGATTCGAACTTACAAGCTACTTTTATATACTCATGTTCCACATGCTTCCAGAAGAGGCGTCCCAATTCCTTTCATAGCTTTCCATGAGCGGTTTAGTAGCACTGGGTCATAAGCCCCGCGCGTTTACCGTTCCGCCACTATCGCTTGCCGTGCTCCCCATATTATAATCACTTCATATACCTCTCCATAATCCCTCTATTATAATATTACCGTGCTCCCCTGGATAAATTTCATATCCGTATAATATTGTCGTGGCCAATAATTCCGCCCAATCTTCATCATATAAATTGCCCCTCCATTCGCAATTACCAGTCGTAGTCCACCTATACTAACTACGTCCTATTATAAGCCCCACTCCTATCGACACTTACGCTTATAATCGTCTAAGCCTCCAATATTTACTTAGTCCGGGAGTCTGCTTGGCTAGTCGGTAGCCACTTAAAATACTAGGAGGAAAAACTTTTCAATTTTTTAAACCCTAGCGCTAACACTATCCGTTACGCCAGTATACGGCCAACATAATATAACACAACGCGCCATTGTGCTTCTGAACAACGATTTAATTATCCACTTCTCTCCAACTCACTCATTTATCCATACAAAATATCATTCACTAGCGCACACATTCCATATACAATCCCACATATGCATACAGCAAACACTAAGTTAACTATCATTAATAAAGTTACACGAACCAATCCTTTATATTTATTTCAAATACTAATTATGTGATACAGTGCAATCTAGCTATAGGATGCCACACTATCAACTAGCTATAGATTCGAGACCACAATCTGATATTATGCTCCCGCGCTGAATATGCCTTTAATTATGATAGACTATCATCTAGCTATTCCTTTAATGGTAAACCAGAAACCGGTGACGTTCCAGGATACCAGTTACGATCTATATGCACTATATTATACCCTATCTGGAGAGAAAATTAAATAAATGCACATTCAGACCACAATAAAAAAAGGACTTTATATACAATTTGCCTTTTAATTTTTATTTGTTTTTGTTTTTTTTGGTTTTTATATTAGGTAGCTTCTATTATTGACCATCGCTACAATACTGTCTTACTATATACATCTACTCTTCGTCAAATTCACACTCTTGCACAGTGTCTGTTTCGGCATCATAGAGACCTACTGGCTCACCATTCTTGCTGAACAAGATGGTTTGACCATCCTGTTCGCTGAAGAAGTACTCCACACCGCCTACTGTCATGGTTTTACTCAGTTCAGTCTCTCCTTCCTCTTCATCGTCACTTGAGTCAACTTCTAGTTCTGCGATTTCGGAATCTTCCAAAATCACTTCCTCTTCAAGTTCTTGGAACACAATCGCGTCTTCTGGACTAGAATCGTCGCTCGTTTCTGCTTTCTCAGCTTTGAGTTTGTCAGCGGCTTCTTTCTTGCGAAGCTTGGCTGCTTCACGCTCTGCTTTCTTAGCTGCTGCTTTCTCCTGTCTAGCTTTGAGAGCAATCGCTTTCTTCTCAGCTTTGAGTTCTGCTGCAGCGGCCTCTTTGGCCTCCTTCTCCAAAGCCTTGGCTACAAGCTTCTCTTCTTTGAGTTTGTCAGCGGCTTCTTTCTTGGCAAGAATAGCGGCGGCTTTCTCAGCTTTGATTTTGTCAGCGGCTTCTTTTTTCTCAGCTTTGAGTTTGTCAGCGGCTTCTTTTTTCTCAGCTTTGATTTTGTCAGCGGCTTCTTTTTTCTCAGCTTTGATTTTGTCAGCGGCTTCTTTTTTCTCAGCTTTGATTTTGTCAGCGGCTTCTTTCTTGGCGATTTTGGCTTGCTCTTTCTGCTCGGCAGTAAGTTTTAATTTCTTGACTTTGATGACTGGTTTGGTCGTCTTGGTCTCGGCATAGGCTTCGGCTACCAACTGTGCAATCTGATCTTCTTGAGTTGGGGCAGCAACCTTTGCTTTACTGGGGCGACCACGCTTTTTCTTTGGCGTTTCTTCAGTGTCTGAATCGCTGTCAGATACTGCTGCACTTTTGGTAGGGCGTCCTCGTTTTGAGGACCGTTTCACCAACTGTTCTGCTGGGATAGTCCAACCAAGAGTTGCTGCGGCGACATTGGCTGTTTCCAAGTTGATGCTAAGTTTCTCGACTACATTTGCGAATGGCAATGTAAGCTTTCCCTTAGGATCACGGTAGTCTACATTGAACTCGGCGCGATCGTTGATGTCACCGTAAGGCGGTTTGCCTGTGGCACTGTTGTCAGCGTGTTTGCGGCAAGTTTTGCAGTAAGTGTCCTCACCAGAAGGTCCATTTGTGCATTGCGTGTGTAATCCATGATTGAATTTCACACCTTTACACCAGTCACCTTGGATCTCCCCGCAGAACGGCAAAATCACTGTTGGTTTCGCTGTGATTTTAGACACTTTCTTCACGCTTTTGCTACTCTCGCGCTTTTTCGACGCTTTTGAACGAGATGACACTACTGTCACACTATCAAAATCGAACATTTTGATCGCATCCTCAAGGCTGCACTTAAGCACCCCTTCGCTAGACAATTGACCTATCACATCCAGAGCAAACTCCACTGAAGCTAAACGCATACCACGCTCCACCGCTGCTGTCATCGTTGTACTAATACTTGACATTTCTTTTTTTTTTGCTTTAAAACACTATTTCGATTTATGGTTTGATATCTATCATATATTAAAGAATTTACTTTTCAATTTTTTTAATAAATACACTCTTATGTCCTTATTTTTTTTCATATTTTTTTGTTTTACAAAAAAACATAAAAAAATAATATAATTATATTTAAACAAAAGGAAATAATGGAGCTCTCATAGTGCGTCGTCCTGTCAAGCGTTTCCAGCGTTTGCTATTATAATATTTACTTCTTTTTCTCGTTTCAAAATCTTTACCGCTATGTGTTTTTGATTTTGAACCTTTTCTAAATTTCTTCTTTTTTCTTTTGCCTCCCAAGAGGGCTTTGGCAGTAGCAACAATACCATGTCCGCGTTTGGAGAGGTGTGTTGTTGTTGTTGTTTTTTTAGGTGTATCATGGGTCAGAAGACCACCGTGCTGGCGAGATTTTCTTCTGCGTGATTTTCTTCTGGATTTTCTTCTTTTTCTTCTAAAAGTCTTTCTCCTACCTCCATTCTGTTTTTTCTTTAATCCTACCATTATAAAATATAATTAGATTTAAATTATATCACCAAATATTATGGATGATGTCTCTATTCAGCTATCAACGTTAGATATTAAAGTACGAGATTATCTAAATGTTAAAAAATATCATAAAATCCCGCGATACATTAATCATGAATTAGAATTAATTAAAAAGAACATCCCTTATTTTTGGATGAACGCATCAACATTAGTCACCGGTTATATTATTAAGACCATTGATGGCGATATATTAAAACCAATTATAGGAATTAGGAATCTGAGTATGCAAAGGCAGTTACACAATGATTTCCATATATGTTATAATGCTTTTGTGGAGAGAAGACGTCTAAAATGGTTATTTAATGCCGTTTCTTGTTTGACCATAAAGACGAAACTTCCCATAGATGTTATAATATATATATTTAAATGGACTGATTTAATATCCTTGCATAATATAGATGAATGAATGTATTCAGGAGTATTTAACAATAATAATTTTAACTGCAGCTGTAATGGGTGGGTCACTAATAACAAATTGTGTATTATGTTATAAACTACGTGCTTTAAAGGAAAAAGAAAATGTGAAAATTGAGGAACCTAGTGGCATTGAAATGGTAAAATTGGAATCAAATAATCAACTAGAAGATTATGTGATGACAATAGGTGATGAACGCGAAGTGGTTAAAGGCAATTTACCAAACTGGGTCATTTCAGATTATAATAATAAAAAAAAATAATTATTCATACATGTTACCATAGCTTACAATTCTTACAATAAAATTGAATTAATATTATTAACAAGAATAATATTAACACTAATAATAAAAATGGGTATTGAAACCAAATACGATTACATATATTATACCGTTATACACCAAAATTGGTTTGATGAAGCTGAAAGAATATTAAATGCTGAATTAACTACAGAAATACTGATAAATGTTATTGAGAGGAAATTAAAAAATAATAACGACTGGACTTTAAATAATTTGAAGGTTGATTATAGTCAACGTTCTGAGGACATTGAATATTGGATAACTAAAAACGTTCAACATAAAGACCGTCCAGTATTCATTCAGTTGGAAGACGATCAGCCTATTATTACAAGTGGTTCCGGAACGTTGTTCGTATTTTATGAAGATGATGATGAAATCAGTACTTCTAGTCCAGATGGTCATTATTATGGCAGTATTGATGGTTTGGCTGGTGCTGGTGGTCGCCTATAATTAACGCTTCTTTGGTTTTGTTGCGCGTGTGTAAAGCAATAATTTATTGATACATGTAGTGATTACGCCATAGCTTACAATGTTTGCAATAATAACAATTTTTATCGTACATTCCAGAAGCGGTATCCCATTCCCATTCGTGTTCACATTCTTTCCATATTTTCTTTTCGTTTACTTTTATTTCTTCTTCTAATTTTAATATTTTTTCTCTCAAATCAACAATTTCATAACGATATTCTTGGTTTTTTTCGCAAAGTTTTTTTACACTCATGTTATTTAGAATTTATGAAGTTGGTTTTATATTAATATAATAAAATATTTAGTAAATCAATGTATACAAGATGTTTTTAGATAATTAATTCCTTCGTTTTTTGCGACTCTTTTTTGTTTTTCGTCTATTTTTTCTTCTCCTTTGTCTTTTTTTTCTTCTCTTTTTCGTTATTTTTCTTCTACGTTTTCCGCAATAAAATAATTATTCTCTCCAGACCAAATTTTACAGATGATTATTTTGCACAATAAACGTTATTTTTGTTACACCAGCGACGACTATATGACATAATTGCTAAACCTATAAGCATAAGGCAAACACAATTCATACTTAAAAGATATGACCACGACTGTGTAAACCACTCGCTTCTGTAATAAAACCGATCAAATACTGGTATAATACATCCTATTACACCTAATAATAATGCTACTCTGATATTTAATAAAACAAATTTATTAGTTAACACATTAAATTCAACCAATGCACGATATACAAGAAGAACAATAAGAAAAATGGCATAATTGATATAGTAAAATCTATTTAGCAATGTCGATGCCCCACTGGTAATTAATTTCCTATTATCTTTTTCACATTTATAATCCCAATATGCAATAATACCTTTTTCTGCATCTTCTTTCTTAACTTTGCCTGTCAAACAATACCCAAAGCCAGGGGGCAATGAGGGTGTTGTGGGATCGTATACAAATTTTCCTTTACTAGTAACAAATGTTGCATTGTATAGATCACGTAAAGCCATATAAACAGGTATTAACCATAATAAAAATATTAGCAAATGAAGAAAATGTAAAGGAAAAGCGATTGTTTTTGAAATACGAATACCAGCTTTGGAAGTTGCCGGAACTATATGTTTTAATAACTGCGAACCAAACCATAACCATACAATTAATGGCCATAATGAAGTAATATTAAAAATAATATCGGCATTATTAAGGTAATTAAAATATTTTGAATTTTGCATATATATATATTAAACAAAGAAAAATGGTGTAATAATAGCAGTTAATGCAAAAGAAAATGCTGTAATAAATATTTTTGCTTTTAATTTTTCTGTAGTAATTAGATTTGTATAATTTCTGTCAATAAACCATAAACTGATGAAGGCCACTGCTAAAACACCAGATGTTGTTGCAAATGGTAACATTGCTGCTAATAATTTTTTATTATGATGAGATGCCATTATACACCCAGTCATAACAATGATAAACATATATGACCCACTTAATAATAAACGATTACTTAGTGCATAAGCCTCTAAAGGTGCGGTTCTTCCTGATCCTTCATTAGTTAATGTTTTAATGTATTGACTGTCGCGATATTTCTGGATGGGAATGCTATTGAGTTTTTTATCTCTTTTCAACCTTTCAAAAACTGAATTTTTAATTACTAAACCCTTTGTTTTATTTAATTTAAAAATTTTATCATCCAACACAATATTTGTAGATAATATATTCATTTCTGTAAATTTTTTTTCTTGAGCATCAATCATTATTTGTGAAGCGTAATTGTACAAAAAATCATATAATAATAATAGAAGGAACCCTACTGAAAATCCTATTTTTATGTTAATAGGATATCTTCCTATTTTCCATTTCATCATTCCATGTAAAATAAATATCCAAAATCCTATATATACAAGGAAAGACAGTATGCGAGTGTAAATAGATTCATTTATCCAAAAGTCCGAAGGTGACTTATTCTTGGCGCTAATTAATATAACGCTGGGTTCTATATCACTACCAGTATAACTATTAAAAAAGGATGTCATATATATAAATATAAGAATAAAATAACTAATAATAATTATTTATATATACATATGAATAATTGTTGTAAATATTGTTTAGAGGATAATAAGGAAAGTGATCATCCATTAATTTATCCGTGTCAATGTGCTGATGGTGTACATCCCAATTGTTTAGCGATATGGCTTTTGGTCCGCCCTACTAGTAATGATAAAGGTAGGTGTGAAATTTGCCACGTTAATTATATTGGCGTAATTATACCACCGCTCACACCACCACCACCTCCTAGTCCACTTCTACAGCCTTTATCAGATGAAGAAGATGATGATGATGTTATAGTTCCACCACCACTTCCACAACAAAGAAATAATGATATTGATTTGGATTTTATATGTTGTCAATGTCATGCAGTTGAGGCCGGCTCTTATATTACAGGTGCTGTATTTGGATTAACTAGTGGTGTTCTAACTATGCAACCAGGATTTAAGTATAATAATAGTAATGTAGATTTAGCATTCAAAGTGTTTATTGGATTGTGTAGTTGTTTGAATTTAATGGGTTTAATATGCACTAGTCGAAGATATTATAAAAGATGTATTGATGGACGCAGAGTTTATGCTAATGAGGGTAACTAAATTATAAAATTGAACAAAATAAATTTTTATAATATTTTTATTATAAAAATGACTTCTCTTACATCATACCAATTACTTCAATCAAAAAGTAAAAAAAACAAACTCAGTTGTGAAGAATGTGAAAGAAGCCATGACAATGGACATTTATATTGTATTAAATTCTACCAAAAAAATAATGATAATATAATCTGTTATAAAAGTGAATATACAGTAGGATGCACGCATGCAGATTGGGATGGTGAAAATTGGTGTGATAGTTGTTATACAATTGCAGATAATAAAGTACTATGTCATTGGTGCGGTCATCTTGATTGGGGTAGACCGAAAGGCCCTTTTGGATCAAGAAAATATCTTTGGGTTGATGGTTCAACATCATGTTTTAATGATTTAAAATAAATTTGAATTTAAAATCATTTATTCGGCTATCATCTTATCAAATAATTTTTTTTCTAATGTATCGCGTAAATAGCCTCTTGAAGATACACCTTTTTCTCTCAATTTATTTTTTAGTTGATCAAATCTTAATTTTGTAATTTGTCTTTTTATCTCTCGTCGCCGAACTCTCTGAGGTTCTGTATAGGTAGGAACGGGTCGGCTTCTTCTGCGTTCATTTATCATACGAATTAATGTATTTCGTGGTCTAGGAATTTGAGGTGTACGAAACAAATTTCGTATAATTCGTATTTGTTGCTCGCCAATAGTTGCCCTTGGAGGACAAAGAGAGAAAGACTTAGTAGGAGTATTAAAACTTTTACGACATAAAGGACATTGTTCTCCTGTCGAAATATTAGTTTTTAAATTTTTATATATACAAGTAAAGTGAAATATATGATTGCATTCTGTAATAACTTTATTAATGTCTGTAATATCATTGTGACATATGGGACAAGACATTTATAACTATTAACATAATATATTTTTAAATTATTTTATTAAACCTAAAAATATATTTAATTTGCACCAGCTTCTGACTTAATGAAATGTTTATTCATAAAACGCTGAATATTGAAATAGGTAACTTCTTCATTCTTTTTAACATTAAGTAAATTTTTAAGAGGTGTGTTCGGTTTAATAATTTTACGATTTTCATTCCATTGAAGATCATTGTCTTTGATATATTTGATAATGTATTGGGTCACTTCAGTACGTGCGGCACTAGAACCTTTGGGTTTCTGCATAAATACACATAATTCATCCGAAATCTTAGTTGGTACTGCAAACCCAGATGGTTTTCTATTACCTTTGTTTTTATTTTTCTTAGCTTCACGAGCAAATGTTCGCATTTGCTTTCCCACAGTTTTTTCAAGAGCCCGAACTTGATTCTGAAGCATAGTGATTTGTGATCTGAATGATGATAGAGTGCCCAATACTCCTGAGAATTGTTCACAAACCTCATCCGTAGATTTTGGTTCTCCTGTCGTGTTAGCTGCTACTACAATATTGGTTGACTTTGACATGTTATACCTACTTTAATGAAGCAAGCTTTAAATCCATTTACAAAATATAATTTAATTATGTAAATAACTAATATTTTATTTCAATAAATATTTAGAAATTATAAATTGATGGGATGAATAAAAAAAAGTTTAAGTTATTATAATATTTTAAGATACAATGATAGAATATATTATTTATAGTTTTATATTTATTTATTACGCGGGATTTTGTGGCGCAGTTGCATATGTTTCCTGTAAAGAATATCAAGAAGAACGCAAACAACGGATGAGAGAGTATGAAGAACTATCACGGGAAAATCCTGGTATAGAAATGTTTTTTGAAAGTGACTATGCAAATAGACATAGAATAGGACACCGTTTAGAGCCTATAAGGGAAGAGGATGGTGAAGAAAAAGTATTTGATATTGTATAATATTATAAAATTTTTATAATATTATTTAAAATTTATCATTTATTCATCGCCATGGTTGTTGTTACGATAATTGCGCCTAGGTCTCTTATTATTGTCTTCTCGTACAAGTGTCCAAGTCTCACCTTCACGAGGTCCTGCCCCTTGAAGCCTTACTGTTCTGCCACGAGGATATCGCCCATTGCGTCCATTGCGGTTGTCATGAGGAGGCCGTGAAGAGTGTCCATCTTGAGAATCTTCTCCCTCTTCTCCGTCACGCTCTGCGCGCTGTTGACGTTGTTCATTGCGAGTCTCACACATCAACATTCCGTCCCAAGGACCTGTCAAGTCTGCTGCTTGATAAGGATGTGTCGTACTGTCGCTGCTGCGAAGATTAAACTGAACATATTCACCTTGCACAAGGTATTTGTATTGCTCAGAACCAACTTTTACACCAGTATGATGAGCAAAGATATCTTCGCCCACGCGTTCATCGCCTTCATCACCAACTACTGTGCAAAAACCATAGCCGGCTTTATTGTTAAACCATTTAACTCTACCAAAGTAACGGGTAGATTCGTCGAAATCCTGAGAGGAAGTTGTATCGGTCATCTTTGAGTCTGCCATATTATAAGCTATATTTGCAAAGAATCTTTAAATCCATTTACATAAATATTATAAATAAAATTGAATACTTTTACCAGGTTTGTAATAACCATACAAGAATACAATGAATGATATTAGCAAAGCGGTATTAACTTTTACCCTTATTATTTGTGCTACCACTACTATACATTGGACTTTAGTTCAATTATATAATATGTGGTGTGCACCTTTTACACCATCTGGATTTATTAGTACTCTGTTTACTTTAGGATCTCCGTTTTGTCAATTTATAAATTATGTTCAATTCGAATTAGCAAAACATTATATTGGAGTGTGGGCAGGAGCAGCAATAGCTATTATCGCATATGTTTCTACTAACCTTCTTATCAAAAAATAGATAAAGATAATATATATATATACATATTAATGTTTTATTGGATATTAACAACACATCTTGTAGCATTATTACCTTTATTAATGTTAACATATTCTTTTAAAAAATACAGGCAATATGAATCATTGTATGTACTAATAAATATAATTTTTACAGTCTATAGTTCAATATGCTATCACACTTACGATTATGATAACATTATAGACCCACAAAATAATTCTGTCGTTATATGGCGGCTTGTAGATCATTGGTTATCATCATCTAGTATAGTAGCAGCCAATATGTATTGTTTTAAAGTTCGGTCGCCTATATTTTATATAGCAGCAAACACCTCCAGTATAATTATTTTATATTTTAAATTAACCGATGCACTAGCTTATAAATTTTTTGTTTTTTTTGTAATAATTACAACAATCTTAATTAAATTTAGAATTTTTATTAAATATATTAAAAATTATTATTGTCGCTCATTCCTAGTAATATGCACTGCTGGTACAGCTATTTACGCTATTAACATACCACCGGACTCAGTGTATTATATATGGCATCCTATTTGGCATGCGTGCATATTTACAACTGCCTTTATAGGTTGTAGTATGCGTCATTCATTGGATGCAAAATTACTAGAAGATATACCTGAAAGCGCTGAATACACTCGTGCTGCTGCTGATTCATTATAAAAATTGAATTACTTATAATGATACAAATTTATCATTATAAATACTATGTCAAGCAAATCTATGAATGAATCGCGCGTTTCTCTCGTAAACGATGGTAGTGTAGGAGCAAGTACACAAAAAATAATTCAACAGAAAGATAAAAGATTACAGCAAAAAGATAAAAAAATTCTTACGCTTGAAAGTAAAATAGAAACACTTCAAGCTCGATTAAAAAGGAAAGAAGATAAAAAAACTGCTAGTGCATTAAAAAAGAAAGAAAAATCTGAAAGTAAAAAACAAGATTTTCCAAATTGGACTAATGAAATTAATGCAACTGCTATTCTTATTGCACAACTGTCTCGTCAAGTATATACAAAATTTCCATATGGAGGCAAAGAACACCATTTTCAAGCACTTTTGGAAGCCGAACTTCAACGCAAAGGTTTCACAGTTCAATCCGAAGTAGCTGTTTTATATAAAGTCACAACTACCTCAGGTGATGTGTTACAATTGCCACACGATATCAGAGGTCGAGAAGACCTTTTACTTCCACAAGAAAAAATGATTTTGGAACTGAAACAAACCAAAGGACTTGGAGATAGCGAACAACAACAATTGCTTCGATACATGTATCAAAGGCAAACATTTTCAGAATGGGGAGATGAAACAAAAGGAATGTTAATTAATTTTGGTGATGAAGAATTGGAAATATGGTTGGTACAATTTAACGACAAGGGAGATACTGACCATGTTAGATTGATGAAATTGCCTAGAATTGTAAATAAGAGCTGGGAAACAAATGCTTTCAAAATGACTACATAACTTCTTATGAGTTATAAAAAGTTATAAAATTATTAAATTATTTTTTTCTCTTTCCTCGTGTTTTTTTTCTTTTCTTTTTTCTCTTCCTTTTAACTGTTTTTTTGCGCTTATGTTTGCGTGTTTTACGCCTTTTCTTTTGTTTACGTTTTATTGTCTTCCTTCTTCTACCTCCGTTCCTAACGTAGTTTTGCCTCTGTATACATTCCCCACACATGCCACAAGTTTCCAGCAAAGCATCACACCAAGTACTATGCTCACCAATACAACCCTTCTTTCCAATGCACGCCCCGCATGCCGCTCCACATTTAGCCCCTTCAGCTGGGAAACCACACGTACATCCTACCAAACCACCACAAACTCCTAGAGCAAGAGCTGCTGAGCTTCGATCACCAATGCTAGAGCAACATTTATTACACTGACGAGACATCTCTTGAACTGAAGGTATCTTACTTACAATTGGTGTATACCAACTTGGTTTATGTTCTTGCCATTCTTTAACAATATCCGATTCTGGATATTTTTTAATAAATGCTCTTATATCTTGTCGCACTTTATCATCCGGTATCAAATTTTCTACTGTTGCTCGCTTGTTGGTGAGTGGACTCTTGGGGTCTATGTCCAGCCAGGTTGTTATAACGTTTTTCTCGTAGTTTTGTTGTTCCCCTTCTATTTTTACTGGATCATATATTAAAGTATGGGAAATATATCCAATCAGATCGTTATCTATGGCATATTTTTCCGCAGATTTATTATATTCTATCATGTTTTTATTTTGTATGGGAGTATGTACAACAGTTAAGTCATTGGTATTCGCATCCATTTATATATAGAGATATTTAATTATAATAAATTGAATTGTATTAAAAATGATTAGTAATAAACAACCACTAACCATGAAGATTTGTAATGACAGCTTTAACACAGAAACACCTGAACTGGCTTCTATATTCGCTCGTTGGCCTTTCCCTTTGTCTGATTTCCAAAAATTCGCCATCGATGGTATTCTCAACAGAAAACATGTTATCATTACTGCCCACACAGGAAATGGTAAAACACTTCCTGCTGATTTCGCAATATCGCATTTTACTAAATTGGGAAAGAAGATAATTTACACCAGTCCTATCAAAGCATTGACAAACCAAAAATATAACACATTTCAAGAAAAATATCCAGAAATAGAATTTGGAATTATTACAGGTGATACCACAATGAATCCCGGGGCACAGTGTTTATTTGTAACCACTGAAATACTTAGAAATACTCTTTTCAAAAAAAAATGGTTAGACAATAATGAAGAAAAAAAGGAGCAAATTACATTGGATATTGATATTAACCCAGAAGAATTGGGGGCGGTTGTATTTGATGAGATTCATTATATTATGGATAAAGAACGCGGACCTGTATGGCACGAATCTATTATGATGTTACCAGATACTGTGCAGATCATAGGACTTTCAGCTACAATTGATAGACCTTGGGTTTTGGCTGAATGGATAGAAAAAGAGAAAAATAGAGAGGTTTGGTTATGTCCGACGACTACTAGGGTAATACCACAACATCACTACGGTTTTGTAACATTTCCAAAATCGGTATTGGATAAATTATCAGCTGATAAACGGGCCAAGTTCGAAAAAATATATGAAAAAGAACTGCTTATTAAAAGCCCAGATACGAAATTTGATGATAAAACTTATTATGATATAACTAAAATGTTGCGATATTTGCGTGAAAATAAGGTGTGGATTGATAAATTCTTTGTCTTTAATCAATTCATTAAATATCTTAAAATTAAACAATACTTACCTGCAATATGCTTTGTTTATTCTAGAAAGCAAGTTGAAATTATTGCTAATAAAATTAATACATGTTTATTTGAGGAAGGTTCAAAAATACCATCTACCATTGAAAATGAATGTAAACAAATTCTAATACGAAAAGTAGATAATTATAGAGAATATATCAATCTACCCGAATTTAAAAAACTGATGAGATGTTTACAAAAGGGGATAGCGTATCATCATGCGGGTATGATTCAAATTTTCAAAGAAATGGTAGAACACTTATTCGAAAAGAAATATATTAAGTTGCTTATTGCTACAGAAACATTTGCAGTAGGCGTAGATATGCCGGCACAATCAGTAATATTTACAGCATTGCAAAAGTACAATGGGCAAAAATTCAGGTGGTTAGAACCCCACGAATGTGGGCAACAGAGTGGTCGTGCAGGAAGACGCGGACAAGCAGAAAAAATCGGTAGAGTATGGCATTTATTTAACTTATTTGATATACGCAATTCGGTACCTGATATAGTAACATATAGAAGTTTGTTAGAAGGTAAGCCACAACCATTTACTTCAACCTTTAAAATTCATTTCAACTTGATTCTCAGACTTTTATCAATGAAATCATTTGAACTTGAAGATTTTATGCGCAAAAGTTTAATGTCAAATGACATCGCCAAAGAAATTAAATATATTGAAGATGACATTGGTCATTTTGAAGGTATTCTAAATAAAAAAACAGAAATCCCATTGCGACTTGATGAATCAATATTACAAAGATATTATGAAATCGAAGAAAGATTACCATTTTCTGCAAAGAAAGTAAGGAAAAATTTACTACGAGAAAAAGCCAATATTGAAGCTAGTAGCAAGTTCTTTAAAACAGAATATGAAAAATTTTCACTTATCATTGGAATCAGAAATGACATTAAAAACAAAAAACAAAATTTAGAAAATGTTAAAACTAGTATCACGCGACAGATTGAATTGCACGTACAAATTTTAACAGACAATGGTTTTATTCAAGAAAATGAAATTACGGAAAAGGGTCTCCTAGCAGCTAATATACAAGAGATGCATTGTTTGGCATTAGCTGATATTCTTCAAGAAAAACCATTTGATGATTTAGAGGTGGCTGAATTGGCAGCAGTTTTAAGTATATTTACCAACGTTTCGGTAAAAGACGAAGATTCTATTATTAAAAGTGAACACATTAAAGCACCTACAAGTGTTAAAAAAGTTATAAAGATGATTAAAAATTCCTATAATAAATATTATGATATTGAATCTTTGCATAAAACAGATTTTGTAAATGATTATGATATACATTATAATATGTGCGAATTGGTTTATCGATGGTGTAAAGCGACAGATGAAGAAGAATGTTATAAAATATTTGACGAAGCTCTTTATTATAATATTTCACGGGGTGAATTTGTGAAAGCAATGTTGAAAATCAATAATGTTGCGCATGAATTAGAAAAGCTAGCTGAGCTACAATCAAATATGGCACTATTGGCAAAAGTCAAACTAATTCCTGATATTACTTTGAAATCTATTGCTAATAACCAATCTTTATATTTATAAGTATTTAAATTATTGGAAACATATTATTTATATGCTTATGGAAGAATATGAACAAGCCGGTGAAGCTTTAGGGCGCTCACTTATAAAGACTGGTTATCCTCGAGTTGCTTTATTTTGTTTAACAATTGTCCCGATGGCAATATTTATTGGATTAAAATTTTTATTTACATAATTTATAATATGAACGGTAAAAAACGTAGAGTTAAAGGTTGTTATTCTCGCGGATTAGGACGAAAAACACGACCTGTCGTGCCACCAAAATCCACAAAGCCATTTTATGATCTACCCGTTTTTGATTCATCACTTAAAGCCAATCTTACTGCAGATCAATTAGTATTAACATCTCTATTTGAAACATATAACTATCTCAAAATTACAGAAGAATATAGTTATAATAATAACACTCCTTACGCTTGTATCAATTTACGACAAAGTAATTTTACCAATGGTACTGTGCGAATTACAAAACCTGGTATTTATATTTTACAAGAGAATATCGAATTTGAACCGAATTCCGGAAATGATTTTATGCCGACAGGACCACAAATAGCCAGTGGACAATATCCAGTCGGAACACAAGGCGCATATCATCTCGGTTTTTTTGCAGCCATAACAATAGAAACGACAGGTGTTATTTTAGACCTTAATGGAAAAACAATCAAACAAACTACTTTGCATAGTTTACAACAACGGTTCTATGCAAATATCGAGATGGCAAGTGCACCCTTTATTCCTGCACAAGGTCCTGCTACATTTTCAACACCTTCAAATTTCAAAGCTGGAGAGAAGGTATTAATTAAAAATGGCGTATTAGGCATTTCATCACACCACGGTATTCACGGAAATACAATGAAAGATATAATTTTACAAAATCTCTCGATAAAGGACTTTGAAGTAGCCGGAATTGCTTTAAATGGTACAATCAATAGTATATTAGATAATATAACTATTAAAAATACTTGCAATAATTGTCGTGTGTTGTCAACCTATTCACAATCAAGATTTATAAAAACCTTCCTACAAACTGTACCTACTGGAACGGTCATAAATGGAAAAGGTATTAGTGATGTTATTACAGATTTAAGTGCTGCTTTAGTAGAAGCCAAAAATGCAGTCATGGCGGGTGATACTCCAAGTAATATGTTTGGGAATAACCATTTTGATGAAGGTTATGATGGGAATGTTTATGGTTTAGTATTGAATGTTAATGGTGTGGTTGTAAATGATTTTATCGAAACTCGACCTACTGAAGCAATAGGTAATCAAAACATTTATATGCAAAATATAACTATTAAAAATATTATTTCACGGCCTGTGGAAATTATTGCACTTAATTCAGTGCCTGATGAAGGTGGTGCATATGGTGGTGCTAGACAAGTTGGTCCTATTGGAGACATCCTAGATATTAATCCTATAACTGCTGGAAATGGAACATACGATGCCAATTTACTATCGGATGCTCAATTGATTATTGGTAAATCGGAAATAGCCAATAGTAGTTTACATTTTGGAACAACAAATATCACAGATGATATAGTAAACTGGGCTGAAAATAATACTGTACTGGATAATGTAATGGATAATCACGGTTATTATTTTGTAAAAGGTGGTGATAGTATGGGACATATCATGAAAGGAAATATTGGATTGTTTATCTCAGCTGGAGAGAATATCAGAGTTAATGGATTTAATATTGATACGGTCACAAGCAAAGGTTCTGCCGTAGGCCCAGATGCATTGGGTGTATATCAGGGTGGTGATGCCAGAGGGATTATTGTAACCGGTTCTACAAATATAGATTTAGATTCTTCTGTGATTACTTCTGTAACAACAGAAAATACTAATGCAACTGCTCAAGATATTCAAGTATTGGGAACATCAAGCGTTAAAAAAGACGGTGTTCCTATTTAAGTTTTGGATTTAAACATACAGAAAGAATAGTGTAGTCCTCTCGGCGTTTATGATAATAAAATTTTTTCATAACTGCCTCCATATTTTCTCCATAAAAAAATGAATGATTTGTTTCAGTCTTATCTTTATGACGCCATTTAACCGTATAACTTGCATACTCAGTATTTTGTTGTAAAAGTTCTTTTATATTATATATGTGGGCATACATTTTATGCAATGCATCCAATGCATTAATTCCATCTATCCGATGCAATAAAAAATGGGTTTTGTGAATAGGATTATATGTGATTACCCTGAGACTAATATTAGTCCCCCCTTGATATAAGGAGTCATAATCAAAATTAGTATAACATCCACTATCTCCTTTTATTAGTTCTGATATCATGTACTCGCCTTCATATATATTTCCAAATTTACTTCCCTCCATTTGTAGAATATGTTCTTTGGCATTTATATAGTTATGTTAAAATTTATTTTAAATTATCTAGATTATACATATGGATCTCAATTTAGATAATTATAGTAATATCGATATTATAAATTTACTTCATTTGCCCATCAAAGAAAAATATACGCTTCAAGAATTGAAAACCAATACATTAGATCATGTTAAAGTAATTACATCTGCCGAAGACGATGTTGTGGGAGACAAACGTCAGGTAACCGATTTTTTTATAAAAGCTTTTTTAAGACTTGCCAACAATTATGATTTGAAAGTAGACCCTTTTGAAATGCAGGAATTTGAATCAGTGAAAGCCGGTTTATTACCACCTCTGCATGAAAATCATATTGTACAACAAAGTAATAGTTTTGTAGTTAAGCATAAAGATGCGGAACCTATAGATACTTTTAATTCACATTTAAAGGCGGGAATGATTAATCCATTAAAACGCAAAGAAACAAAACGCATATTAAATGTAAATACACGATTTAGAAATAATTATGCATCTACGAGTTCAACTAATTTTATTTTTTCTCTACCATATATGCTCAAAAATGTAGTATCATTAAAATTACTTAGTAATGAATTTCCTACAGCAGTTTATACTTTTTCAGATAAATTATGTTCAAGTTCATTTAAAATCATTACCTATGAAGTAGATGGTTTAAATATTGTTATCCCTGCTACTATTGTAACACATGAAATTATTATTCCTAATGGTACATATACTCCAGATGATTTAGTTGAGTATTTAAATACCACGGTATTTATCGGAGTACTTGCACAAATAGTAGCATCTTATAATACGAATACTGGGAAATTTAATTTCAGTAGAACAGCGGCTGCACCAAATACTTTCTATTTTAATCTAGATTTTTCTTGCACAGATAAAAATCCGTGTTCTTATACTACACACGGAGAGATTGACCCAAAACAGTTAACCGCTGGTTGGTTGATGGGTTTTCGACAATCGAATTATAAATGGGAAAATAAAATTCCCCTAATTCCTACTTACACAGGAGAAGGTTTATATGATTTTCACGGAACAAGATATTTTTTACTTGTATTAAATGATTTTCAAAATAATCACGGTACCAGTATTATTTCGCCATTTCAAGAAGATATGCTTGCGGATAATAACATTATAGCAAAAATATCTACTGGTTGTTGCAAAGACAGTTGTTGTCAACATATTAAACGCATATACTTTGGTCCGGTTAATTTAACAAAATTAGAAATAAAATTAATGGATGAATATGGACGAATTCTAGACATGAATAATATGGATTATTCTTTATCTTTTGAGCTAGAGATTCTATATGATTTATAGATGTCCAATTATAAAATTATTGTAATTCGATTCGTATTTTTTGTTTCAGTTGATTCTCATCCATAAATACATATAATTTAAATTGTTGTTCAGATAACCCAGTTTTATCATGTCTTGAAGTAAATCTATTTACCATCTTAAACTCTGGAAAATAAACCATATATTGATACAAATCATCATTTCGAATAATTTTATCAAATATAAATCCGGTGTGTACTTTTTCTAATAACTGTGTATCAGTGGTGCATATATTCAAAAGGCTACAATCATTTTGTACTTTTCTTATCGATCGCATTGTTTGATTAATATAATCAACCGATGTAGAATTTGTCCATCTTTTGTAAAATATTAATTGTTCACCCTCTAACTTCATAAGACCCAGCGAATCTTGTATCACAACTATATTTAATAAGTCAACAAGTCGTCTAATCGGAGATGTAATATGTACATATGCATCTAATTTAAGCATGTCATGCCGTTCTACCTGTTCATATTTAACATATTGTCCACCAAAACTATTCCACATTTTCAAGAACTTTTGAATCTCTGACGGTACTGTATCTGGTGCAACAAACTCTGTATTAAACTTTGCAGAACGGAATATACCTGTCTTATTTTCTTTCAAGTAAGTTGCTGAAATATAGTTCATCAAAATCATTAAATAAGCAATCAAATCATGACAATTCGTAATATTGTCTATGTAACTTTTTTGCCGATTCATTTTTTTAACATAATTTAATGCTTTCTTGAACATTTTATCTCCCCTTTGCTCATCAGTATCATATCTTAAATTTTTGCGTAAACTAATACATGTATTTTTAAAAGAAGAGGATTCAATTAACCAATTATCTTTACTAATAACAAGGTCTAGTGTAAATGCAAAGCGTGGTCGATTCTCCTGTAAACTACATAATGCGTCAGATAAAATCGTTGGAAGCATTGGTCTCTTTCTATCAGGTAGATAAATTGTGGCTATTCTTTGTGAAAAGGAGCTCCATAAATTTAATGCATCCATCCAGAATGATACATTAGCTATGTAGATACTCAATATAAATTTATTATCCAATTCTTTAATCCCAAACGCATCGTCGAAATCTTTACTAGTTAGTGGATCTATTGATATAATATCCCAGTCTCGTCGGTCTTCGATATCATGAATTGTTCGAATATGATCAATAAATTCTGCTTCCGATTTTGTTTTCAATGCTCGCCTAGTTGTTTGATTGAAATTTTGAATAGATACGTATAAACTTTTACAGTACAGCTGGTACTCATAGAAATTGGATAATTCAGTAACATCTCCTAATGTCTGTACAATCATACCTTGTGGGTGTTTAGAATTCCAGTGATTAAATTTGAAAACAACATATTTATTGTGAAATCGTTTATTGAAATTCAGCTTTATAGCGTATGGTATCATGAAAATAGGCAATTTTCTATCGTCTGGAATACACTTATATAGGAATTTTCTTTTGTGTTTACCGTAGCGTTTATTACCTTCTAAAACCAATACACCTGGAATGTTTGCCATAAGGCGAATAATCGAATGTTGAATAATTACAGTATTCGACCCTGGATCATAATCAAATATATCTTGATTTAATAACTTATGTTCTATAGGATTAATTGAAGGAATGTCCTCAGATAAAGTAGATGAATTTATTATATCAAAAGACTCATAGTTCCTATCTGCTACATTAAGTTTGAAAGGCATTGTTGTTTAAATATAATTAGACAACAATTTATTCAATTTTCTTTCTCCGGACCCTTTATCAACTTTGAAGATTTAAATCCCGTTATCTATTGCTATTTAAAATAATAAATATAACCCACGCTATCACAAACAGAGGCAGTCCTGGACCATCAACTATATTATGGGTTCGTTGATACGGCAATATTTTCATCATACTTAATAATACCAATAAACTTGCGAATAATCCTATATATTTTTTATTGCCTGATAAATGATTTCCAACATTTAAACCAAGAATTATCCACGATATAGCAAAAATTATTGGAAAAATCATAGGCGGAGTTTGTTTTTTAACCATATATTGTTTCATCATCATTACTGCAATAACAATTCCTACTGAAGGAAGTATAAACATTAGTTTATTTGGTTTATTTATAGATAATATGTAAGCAGTATATATCCAACCCATTATAAACATCCCCATTCCAACAGGTTTCCCTATTGGATGATTAGGAAATCCTAATTGTTCGAATGAATTTTTTGTGACTACGCCAAATATCACTAAATACGCGGCAATGGACGTTTGGATTAATAAATTATCATCAATCTTCATTATAATATATGTGTATATTATAATAATGAATTTAAAAAAAACCATTAACATATTTTTAATTTCCAGTTTTATTTCTATAATTACTCTTGGGTATATTGGAATTGCTTATAATAAAAAAAATCGCCCCTCAAATATCCCTTACGAATTATTTCCAATTTTTATACCATTATTATATGGTATATTTGGAGTAATAAATTATTATATTATTTCCAAATATGGCAATAATTATAGTATTATAGTTGGAATGGTATTTGGTATATTATTATCTATTATTGGTAGATTTGGACTTGATTTGCCCATAAAGTTGTTTAATTTTACAAAAAAAACATCATACAAAGTTCATATATATGCAATGATAATGTATGCTATAATATTTAGATCACTTGTTACACCATTGACCAATTATATTATGTTATAAAAATATGAAATTATTTTATGATTTCGTATATTTATATTTTGAAATTCTATATATTCAATTTTCTTTATTTTCTTAACCAATCACCTGCTATTTGTTTGGCTTCATCGCTAAAATAAAATTCCAATAATCCACGCAAATCTTTATCCGATTCTTCGTCCAATCGTTCATCGCTTAAATCTTGATTTCTGGTTGTTTCTCTTTCCCATACGTTTCTAAAATGACGTAGATGTTTTATCAACTCTTTTCGTGACATTTTTCTTAATGGTTTTGGTTGTGGTATCCACATACCTTTATAATTAATTACTGGATTTTTCCCTCGTCTTGATAAAAGTTTTTCAGCATCTTTTCTATCTCTTTTTGAAAGCAATGGAATAATTTTTTGTAAATCAACATCACTTATTGAACCACCTCTAACTACCCATAAACCTTCCGCCATTTCTTTTTTATTACCTGTGGTTGTTACGCTATATTTTTTCTTTAATGCTCTTAATATTTTACTAGTAATTTTATCTTTTTTACTTTTGAAAATTTTTCTTGTTCTTCTTTTCTTTGTTTTTTTTGTTTTATATGTTTTCCTTGTTCTTTGCCATCGTTTCACGCCGTTCTTGTTTTTAGTTATTACCCAAGCATTACCATCATTTCCTTTTTTTCTGGTTCCAATAGAAAATTTTGTTGCAGATTCTTCTGGACCCTTTCTCATATAATATAGTCTAAGAAAGTATATTTATAAAAGAGTTGTTTCAGCAATTTTTGCTGTTACTAAATAGGGATCCATGTTACTAGCCGGGCGTCTATCTTCCAAATAACCTTTTTTATCTCTCTCCGTAAATCGTGGAATACGAACAGAAGCTCCTCTATCAGCCACGCCATATGTGAATGTATTTATATCCGCAGTTTCCCATTTGCCAGATAGTCTCATATCATTATCTACTCCATATACTGCAATATGTTCTTTGTGTTTCTCTTCTAATTTCTTAATTGCGGCAATAATGATATCATATCCTCCATCCTCTCGCATTGCCTTAGTACTGTAATTAGTATGACAACCGGATCCATTCAAATTTGTTTTAAAAGGTTTGGGGTGCAAATTAATTGTCAAGTCATTTTTTTCTGCTGTTCTGATTAAAATGTACCTAGCCAAGTGTAGCTCGTCTGCAGCATCGATGCCTTCTGTCATAATTTGAAATTCAGCTTGACCTGGTGCAACTTCAAAGTTCAAACCTGTTATATTTAATCCGGAATCCGCCATATTTTTAACTGCTTCATCCATAAATTCTCTGCAATGACAATTTCCCGTGCCTACTCCACAGTAATAGGGCCCTTGTATATTTTTGGTTTGCGAATCTTTTAATGTAAAATGGTCCATCCCCATTGGTAAGCCACTTTTTGTAATAAAAAACTCTTGTTCCAAGCCAAACCATGTTTCAGAATCAATGACCGGTTGTTGAGAAAATACTTTCATTGCAGTAACTCGCGTATTGTCCGGGTGTGGTTCACCATCTGGTAGCCAAGTATCACAAAGCACCAGCCACGAATCTTTTCCTCTCCTGAAAGGATCTCGAACCATATATACCGGTTTTATATACACTTCGCTATCTTCACCGTCTGCCTGTTGGGTAGAACTGCCGTCAAAATTCCATATGGGAATTCTTTCAATGCAAAAAGGTCCATTAGAACCATCATAATTTAAAATGCGTGTTTTCGATCTATAATTGTTTAGATAATCTAACCAAATGTACTCAATCCATCGTCTCATTATTTAACATAGTTGGTGGTTTTTCCTTTAAATCGCTTTTTGAATTGCTGTTTAAGGGTATTATTTGTTCTATTATATCTAATTTCTTTGCAATTTCTCGTTTAATATTTTGCTTTTGTAAATAGGACATAAGGATTTGTGGCAAGGTGGACAATGTACTCATGTATGTTCTGTATTTAAAAACACATATTGATGATAATTCTTCGTACTCAATACTATACCACCAATACGCAGGTATAAAAATAATATAACCAGGTGTTACTTCTAGATCTAAAACTTTTACTTTATCAAAATCAGCTTTGTAGTGAGGTTGAACATTCCAAGGATTTATACCTGATCTGAATTCAAAATTATCATAATCTTTTTCAACATTCAAATATCTACTACTATGTGGTGGAATTAACTTTAGTTTAGCCTTACCAGAGGTGAGATAAATAAATGTTCTATATTCTAGATTATATCTTAAGGGTGTTTGGGCTCCAATAGATCCTGACCAAAAATCGTATGTACATTTAGATACCATAGACGGTCGAAGAAAAGAATCATTGTATCGAAAATTCTTAATAGCGGCTGTTTCTTCTAAGAAATCTCCATTATTTTCTGTTATATATTTTGAATTTTTATCATCTTGAAATACCTTTAATGCTTCTTTAAGTAAAAAAGGTAGATATAATTCACTATTCTCATCATTTTGTTTTGTATCTCTTAATTTAATATCAAAAGCGCCATAATTATCATCTAAGCTGGCTAAATTGCAACTTTCAAGTAATCTTTCATTAGAAAATTCAAAAACCACTGGTTGTCGTAAATCACAAATTTCTTCTAATTTATTTTTTGAGGGACGTTCAATCGTGTAAACTTCTAAATCATTGCTGGTTTTCAAATGATAATATATGTGTAAATAAAGGAATAATACTACACAAAATATAAAAATAGCAATAAAATAATTCATATTATTACTATTTTAGAAAGGATTATGTCAGATTTTCCGTATTTAATAACATATTTAAAAATCCAATTGGGGAATATAGTTTCTCCCACAAAAGTCTATTTTGTTTCTGGATCTCTGGCAATTTATTTTTATTATTTTCAATATATCTTAAAATTTCTTGTTCTAAATTTATTTTATTTGAAATTATATCACTTTCATTTATAAAAATTCCTACTTCTGCTTTTTTAATTAGTTTTTCATATGGTAAAACACAGTCTGTATCTATAAATATGGGTATTCTACCCATCATTAAAATTTCATAAAATCGATACGAAAAATTACCGGCACCTCGTATACAGAACATAAAAATATTATTCTCCATATTTTCAAAATATTGTTTTCTAGCAATACTTTTATCGAGGCCTTGTGCCCAAAATCCTTTCCGTATTATAAAACTGTTAGGAACTTTACATTTATTTAAATAATTGATATACCATGCACGACCTTTAAATATTCCATCTGGAAAACGTCTATTATAAGCAGTATAATACCCACAATAACCTATGGATATATTATCGCTTATTTTACCCCTATAATAATCTGGGCTGATTGCAATCATAGCTTTTTCATTTTCTTTTTTATTGGATTTATAAAAACTTGTTCTAAATAAAATCACATTATCATCTATTTCATGACTGGTGTCATCATCATCATTATAAAAACACCATAATTTTTTTTTAATATTTTTTGTTAATTTATCAAGTATTTGAAACACTGGGTCATTCACATTTTTAAATTTGAATGGTAATACTACGAAGTCAGCATCCATAATATTATTCACATATTCGATGTGTTCCTTGCACCAATTTATAACATTCCCATACCTAGATAATCCTTTACAATTGTAACAATGAAGTGCTTCCTTTGGTAAATCATCCAATAATCCAAATAATATTATCATCTCAGAAGAAAAAACTATCTTCTTTTTTATAGTATAAATTTTGTACATTTAACAAAGTATATTATAATTTATTTAAATAACTATTCGTCTTCAATTCTTGGTGCTACAAAGAATCTTACATAATTTATACTATCAGTACTATCCTCGTCATCCAATGAATAATGCAATTTAATAGGGGCTTCATTGCTACAATGTAAATAAGCTACCTCACTAATTTTTGAGAATCCACACATCTTCTCAATAAATTTTAGACTAACACATACATTCACAACAACGTTTTCTTCAATTGCATATTCTACAATATTTTCTTCTTCTATCGAAGCGGTCATTTGTCCCATATCACCCTTTGAGGTCAAATCTATTGTTTCCATATTACATTTAATTCGCAATTCTTCTCCAAATATAGATAATTGACTAATCAAATCTGAAAATTCATCAGACATAATAGATATATCGGTTTGATATTCTTTTTCTGGAATAATTAGATGTTCTGAATCTATATTCATAAGAGGCATTTTGAAACATTTCCGTATTGTTTTATTTTCTCCAATACTCTCAAAATCTACAGATAATTTATCAGCGTCTTCTTTCATATACATCGTAATTTTCTGTCCATCCTCTAAACAACCTAACATTTTAAACATAAACTCGCAATGCATTCCCATAACAAAAGGTTTATTTACTTCATATTCCGTAAACCAATCTTTTTGTATAAGAAGTTCAAATAAGCATACTTGAGAGTCACCCATACCTTGAATATACATAGTATCTCTATTGAGATCTATATTTACATCAGCTACTATATTTTTCAATTGTCTAAAAATCGTAGCAAATGCTTTTACCTTTGTGGGTTCAGTGATGACCAATTTCATTTGTTAATTATAGTAATAATATAATCCTTATTATTATAATCAATTTATCTAATTGTTTTCTTCAATACTTAATGTAACATTTGAAGGAAATTTAGATTTTTCCTTTTCTGTTTCTAAAGTACTTACTCTTGCTTTCAAATCTACAACTTGTTGCAATAATGAATTATATTCTGCTAAATGTTGTGCTCCTGATTTTTTATTAATATTACCAGTGGTTGATTTTTGCATATGTAAATGTTGGGCCAATTGCGTCAATCTCTCTTCGTGAAAATTTAAAATGTGCCACATTTGTTGCATAGGTGTACCAGGGACAGTTTGTGCTTTAGAATTGGAAGATACGTTTCTATTGTATTCACTCATGTTTTATGTTAAATGTATTTATTTAACTTCTAAATGATTTACGCAATTATGTCTTTTTTTTTTGGTCTACCTCGTCTTTTCTTTTTGGGCTTAATAGTAACCGGGATTTTACTTATAACCTCTTGTACTTCTTCCTCTATGTAGGATTTAAGATTTGTTAATTTAATTATGTCATTTTCTAAAACAGTATCATCCACTATTGAGTGTGTTATAACATTTATTTCTTCTTCATTTATTTCTTCTTCATTTGTTTCTTCTTCATTTGTTTCTTCTTCATTTGTTTCTTCTTCATTTGTTTCTTCTTCATTTGTTTCTTCTTCATTTGTTTCTTCTTCATTTGTTTCTTCATTTGTTTCTTCTTCATTTGTTTCTTCTTCTTCATTTAAAATTCTTATTCTATCACAGCGACTCCTTTCTATATATTTATCAACTCTACTCACGGTTGGTTCCATCCCAATACTAATAATAGATGCTTTTGCAATATTTCTTTCTAATTCTAATAATTTACTATTTGTATCATGTTCATCAGAAGATGAATTTAATTCCACGGATGGTGCTTCTTTTACTGCTGGTACATCTGTTTTGACTAAAATTTGTCCCAAATGTGCACATTGACGTGAAAAAAAATTTTCTTGGTTGAGTTTTAAATTATTAACAACTTCTTTAAGATCTTTCATAAAACTTTGTGATACCTCAACTTGCTCTGTTAAAGTTGTCATCATATTTTTCAAAAGCGTAAGTGAAGCATGCTCCGCTATATTATTCGTAGATTTTGTTTGTGTACTAACTTTAGTTGGTTTCTGTGGTTCTTGTTTCCTTTGCATAGTTAACAATTCTAACTGTTTATTAATAGTAACAAGATGTTTTTCTATTTTGCCCAATCTCACCTCATGAAATCTCAATACTGTTAAAATATGTTGTTCACTAGTGGAATCTACACCACTATATGCTGGTTGTGATCTTCGTTGAAACATTATAAACTAAAATCATAATATATTTCCTAAATTATACACGCATATTCATTTTTAATGCATCACAATAATAATAATTTTCTACAATAAAATCTTTTACTTCATAATTATTTATATCATCATATTTATTTTCGATGATTAATTGTGGAAATGGATAAGGTTCTCTGTTTATTTGTTGTTTTAGAATTTCACAATGATCATCATAAATATGAGCATCACCTATAAAATGTATAAATTCTTTTGCTTTAAGATTACAATGTTTGGCTAATAAATGAGTTAAAAAACTATAAGATGCGATGTTAAATGGAATTCCTAATCCTATATCCCCACTCCGTTGATATAAAATACAAGATAATTCATTATCATTTGTGACCTTGAATTGAGACAAAACATGACAAGGTGGTAAAGCCATTTCATTTAATTGTTCAGGATTCCACGATGACATAATGATTCTTCTCGAATACCTATCTGTAGGATGATTCAATATATCAATTACATTTTGCAATTGATCAATACCTTCTCCATCATAATTTTCTAAACAACCCAATTTTTTACTATAAGACGCATTCCAATATCGCCATTGATGACCATATACAGGGCCCAAATCATCTTCCTTTAAATGGTACAATCCCCTTGAATCTAAAAATTCTCGTGTTCCATTACCATTCCAAATAGTTACATTCTGTTTTTTCAAATTTTTATTATTGGTATCTCCTTTGATAAACCATAATAGTTCCTTTAGGCAAGTCTTCCATGCTACTTTCTTAGTTGTCAATAATGGTATTGTATTATTTTTAAGTGAAAAACGCATGCTCTTCCCGATGCTACTGTATACATTTCCATTCCTTCCTTGTTGAAATTCACCTTTATCTAAAATATTAGATATTAAACCTAGATATTGCTTTTCTTCAACATTAGGATGACATCTGGTAGCAATAGTAGAAAATCGTCGAAACATCTAATTTATAACCTTATCATATTTTTAATTTCTTTTTATAATTCATATGGACAAACAAGAATCAGCACCAACTACATCTTCTGCAAATACCATAATCAAACATATTTTCAAATTTGACGATGATACAAAATCTACTTTGATGAATCTTTCGCAGTATATGGTATTAGCAATTATACCCGTGGCTATTTTACAAAATATTTCTGAAAAAGTATTTCCAGAATTTGATGCCTCAAAAGGTACAATGGAACTTTTAGCAGAAATACTAGGTCAATCATTAATGACACTCATGGGATTATTCTTTATTCATCGTGTTATTACAGCTGTGCCCACATTCAGTGGATCAGCCATGGGTGACCTAAATTTATTTAGTATTATTGTTGTATTTTTACTTACTTCATTTATGTTCGATGGAAAAGTTGAAAAGAAATTTAAAGCAATTAGTGAAAGAATGATGGATCTTTGGGATGGAAAATCTAGTGATGATAAAGATAAAAAGAAACAAGGACAAAAACAACAAGGAGGAGGTTCAGTCGTAAGTGTTTCTCAACCCATTTCACGAGGTGGTATGCCAACACATTCTCCTAGTAGAGCAGACTATTTAAACTCGCCCAATGCGCAAACGAGTGCTACACAAATGTTACCACCTGTGCAACAACAACCTTCGCTTCCAACACAACAAGTGTCGCAACAAAATAACACACAAGAACAATACAGCAATCTTCCTTTGGAACCAGCACCTTATAATTTTGGAGGAGGAGGCAGTTTTGCTGCATTTTAATCATCGATTACCATAGCGTCTTTAATCTCTATAGTATTCCCTAATGATTTCTTAATTTGCTCTTTATTACGTTCGCGTTCATCATCATTACCACTACCTGTGATTTGTTGAATCATTCTGTGCCATTCTTGAAGAAGCCGATCATCTTTTAAATAATCAGGATGTTTTCTTTCCCATTCTTTAATTCTTTTGATTTGTTTAATTGTAATATCTTCAATCGTTTTATTTATTTTAGCATTCGCCATATCTTTTTCCCATTTATCCTCTTCTTTTACATAAAATTGCAATCGTTTCTTATCGCTGCAATGAATCGGTCTTTCTTTAGGATCTAAATCTTGTAAATTTTTAGCAAAAATATTACTTATACCTTTGATATAACCATGTTCTTTGGTATATTTTAAATCTTCCAATGAAACTTTAACATTTTCAACAAAATCTGTTAAATTCATGGCATTCTTGCATTCTTGATTTAAAAATACATTTATTGTCATTTTCTTGTTTCCGCAATTTTGATAATTTATAACTTGTCGATCTTTTGACAATTCTATCACTTTTTCCATTAATGTATTATTTTGCTCAACAAGTTTGTTCAACATTTCAGCTGAAACAGTCCCACTACTCGATGCAGTGACGGTTTCAATATTTTTAATATTTTCTTCCTTAGATTCCAGTGTGCATTTTTTTCGGTGCTTACTGAGACCTGAATTATACTTGTATACCTTGCCACAAACACACTCGAAAGCCCGTCTGGGGTTTTTTTCGTTACTCTTGATGTTATCCATGTTATCCATTTTATGTTTTGTAGTGGATAAATGACGAGTGTAATCTTTTTTGTTCCTAGAAGTGAACCCACACTTTTTACAGTGAAATTGTTTTGGGGTTTTTTGGGGTTTTTTCATCTCTATATATGGATAACATAAAAAACCCCTAAATCCATTTTTTGGAAATCAACTTTTAGTGCCTTTTTTTCGTGGGATCCTCTAGAGTCGACCTGCA